>JAEEGL011788852.1_pt1 | contig 13908 bp, 20 predicted proteins | sample 9134231 | NCBI WGS metagenome assembly JAEEGL01 (sample SAMN16246548, study PRJNA631951) | gut metagenome | biome: gut microbiome; feature: rumen; material: fiber-attached | host: Bos | place: Iran: Karaj | collected 2018-10
AAAAATCCTTTTTCTCATATACTTAAAATTTTATTGATATTATTCTTATTTAAAAAGATACACATAGTGCACCGCCGAGCACCCATTGGTGCAGATTTTTCTTAACACTGGACTCTGCCGGCTTGGTCATGTCCCAATCAACGAATATTTTCATAGCGTCTACGGTATCGGGCGACAGACCTTGCATCAACCCCAAGGGGTTATAGGAGGCAGTGAAGGTCTTGCGGCTATAGTCATAGTCGCAGAACACACGCCACGAGAAGGAGTTTTTGTGTGCATAGGTAAGAGAGATGCCTGTGCCAAATTTAAATGAATTGGTTGCCGAAACATCGATATAGTCCCAACTGTAATCGACAACTTTATCACTAAGTATGAATTCTGGCTCACTACTATCTACTAAACTCACTGCATTGAATTCTAGTTGATTGCCCGAATAGTTGGCATTAATGTCGATAGCATCCATGATGCTGCGGCCAAAGAGAAGTTTCGAACCCAGCGCAAAACGAGACGAGAATGGCCAACTGAAATACACGCCTGCATCGGCAGCAAACTCGGTGATGTGGTCGCTCTCTATAGTCAAAGCTATTTTCTGGACTGAATTCTCAAGCATTGGGTCGTTTAAAAACTCCTGGATATACTTCTCCTCGCTCAAAGCGAAGGAACTCCACCCATTGATGGGAGTGGCTTTCACACGCAGACGGCCACCCACGCCAATGTAGGGATTGAAGAAATAAGCGCCCTCAACACCTACTGCTGTAGCCGAGCGGAAACTAAGATGCAACGGCTCATCGGTACTGGAACTCTCACCATCGAGAATCTCGCTTGGGATGTCGAAGTTAAACGCAGGCAACATCAGATTCTTGTTGCCAAGTCCTATTCCCATCGAGATGGCGAAAAACGATGGATTGGAGCGCAAGTCGGGATATACAGCCAAGTCGCCACGCTGCAAGCCACGATTCTTGAAGAGCAGGTCCATCAGGCCGTAACCAAGTTCCACCGACAAAATGCCGATACCAGCGCCCGAAAGCACATCGCTAATCCAATGGCGGTTGTTAAGCACGCGCATCACACCTGTTGCTGTGGCAAGAGTATAGGCACCGACCGAATACCAAGGCGAGCGAGTGAGGCCATACTCCTTGTGCAAGATTGTAGCTGCAAGAAATGCTGTGGCGGTGTGGCCACTAGGCCATGAGTTGCGAGTTGAGCCGTCGGGACGCATTTCACTGGCGGTGTACTTGATGCCGTTGACCAAGCCCGCCATGATGGCTGCCGATGCTGCGGACGATGCCCAGAATCTTGGCCAGTCGCTTCGACTCTCGACACCAGCAATCTTGAGGCCAATGGTTAATGCCAGCGGCACATATTGAGTGTAGTTGTCAATCTCATTATGGAAATTGGTCTTTATGAGACGAATTTTGGTGTTAGGGTTGTTATAGTCCTGACGGAAAGCCGTCTTCTCGCCCTTAGCGATAAGTCCAGCGGCAAAGACAGGAATTCCCACCCACGTCTGGTCATCAAGGAATTTGTAAGGCTTGACCGCGGGATTGGTGCGGCTTTTGATGAAGTTAAAATCAGGAGCCTTGGGGGGCTCATAGCCTGATGTAGACATTACTGTAGGAGCTAATGATAGTGCCTGTTCATTGTCATCCCCTACCCGATTGACATTTAAAGGGTATGAAGTTTCTGCCAAGTCAATAGACGTTTGCTCTGGCAACATGTCGGTTATCTTGACCGAATCACTTGACAACGTCGACTCGCAGGGCCCTTCCTGAGCGCTGACGACACCTGCCCAGAATAAAGCCGATGCTATCAAAATCATTAGTCTTCCCATATCTTATATCTTTAATTTCATTTGTTGTTTTTGAATTGTTTGCCCTTCAGTTTTATTTCTTCAGCTCTTTTTCAAAGAGTTTGTCAACGGCAGCCTGAATATCAGGAGCCAGTACTGGAATATTATGGGCTTTCTCAAACTGACGCAATTCATGAATGTTCATATCCACCTTGTTTTCCTTGCGCAGTTGCTTGTATTCTTTCTTGTCAATATAATTATAGTCGGTTGCATAAGCCTGAAGCAATATCATGTATTTTGTGTTACTATGACTGTGAACGGTAGATATCTGCCATTGGCGCATCATGAAATCGTCGCTGCGCGAACGTCCATCCTCGTCGATACGATACACTTCATAATAAGTTTCATCTCTCTCCTTAGCATTCTTTTCTTTTGACTTCTTTCCTTTGGCTTTATCCTCGGCAGCCTTTCGGTGTTCCATGAATTTTCTATTATTGAAAGAAGTAGTGCGGGTATGTGCCACTGTGTCGGTGTCGATATATCCCAAAACACTGACACTGTCACTCACTATTATTCGTCCCGAGGGCTCAGCGACTAGGGTGACATCGCCTTTTTTCTCGTACTCCAGAAGCTTTTGATAGGTAGGGTTCTCTGTGATTTGTCCCAGTTTGTCGATATATCGCCCTACTAGAGTGCTTATTAGGAAACGCAGCAATCCCGATTCCCCTTTCGAGAGACTGCGCGTCTTGCTCGATGTTTTGTGGTTAGCGAACTCATAGGTATTGTCAATCACACCACCGCGGTAGTAAAGAGGGCCATCTTCATCAATATATATCAACCTGAAATAAGTCTGAACATAGGCGAGTTCCTTTGGCTTAACCTCCACGTTGGGCAGCACATAATCCACATCTTCCATCACAATGCGACCGCCGGTAATATCGACAAGACGCACGGCGATATCCTGAAAAGCAATATGCGACAAGTTAAGCACCTGAGCACCTTTTGCGTCTTCGAGCCACCCGTCATTGTCGGTCGAACCAATGAGTACACCTTTTTCATTAGTTACACAAACATGGGCAATGGGCAAGCCATCAGTGTCAACAACCTGAATTTTCTGAGCATTGGCACTCAGAAAGCTACACATGACAATTGCAATTACAATGGCAATAGAACTAAAGTTTTTCATAATACTTATTTTTTGTTGTGTTTAGTTTTTATGGCAAACTCAGCCTGAGCCTTGAGCATCTGCTCACGGAAGGCAGCGCTGGTGTGAAGGGCGGCATAGCCAATGCTGGCTGCTGCACGTGTGTTGTCAACATCGCTCTGCCAATGAGCACCGGCAATGACACGGCTCTCGCCATACATCCAACCGCGAGCGTAGATGGTATCGGCAGCAGCGGGATTAATCTCAGCAAGCAGCAGAGCAGCAGTCCAGCCGCGCATGGTATGTCCCGAGGGGTAAGATCCCTCACCACGCAGTTCATTCTCCTCGCCGGTGAGCATCGCGTCGTCAAAGCGTTCAAAAGGACGCTGACGCAGGTAATAGGCCTTCGGAGCCACACGCATAGCATCGGTTGTGGTGAGGCTGGTTTCCATCAATTTCCAGATTTCTGGAGTATCTTCTCTGGTGATATTAAGGCCAAAAGGCACTGCAAACTCAGCCAACAAGGCCTCATATGACCATACTGCATCGCGCTTGGCAATCTCTGCACGCACCGAGTCGCGGCGTTGCTGCTTGCCCCAGGCATACCGCATCATGTCGTTAGCAAACTCAGGACTGTCAAATGCTGGAGGTGCAGGCAGGCACTTAATGAGGTCAGGTAACTGGTCAACCGTCAGATATGGTTGCACTTTGTCTTGTGAATTGGCAGTCATCAAACCTCCCAGCGTGATTACTACAAAACAGAAAAACACCTTTACCTTCATGTTATGCGAAATGTTTGATTTTTAGTTCTATAATTAATAATAACCTACAAAATTAATACATTTTTACCTATTTCACATTATATAAGAAAAGTAAAATTTCAAAAAACATTTCTATCAACAGATTAACAAGTTGATTAACAGCACAAAATCATCGTCGACTCATTTGCCTGAGCAACGTGGCTGTTGGCTATATTGTTTTTTATTGTTACATTTGTGGCTGATAAATAAATTAAGGCACTAATTTAAGATATCATGAGTATTCTCAAAGCATTAAGTCTAGGCATTATATCATTGTTTTTCAGCAATATTGGGCTTGCTGAACAAAACGAGGTAGCACCAGCAACAACAATCGAACACATGCGTTTCCATTGTGCTGATGACACATTAAAAATCAACGATCTCCTCGCTCAAGGACGACAAAGTGGATTGAAAGACCCCAACGAGCTGGTATGCTTCTATGCCCACAAACTCGAGGGAACACCCTACGTAGGGCACACACTTGAAGGTGACAGCGAAATGCTAACCATCAACATTGATGAGCTCGACTGCACCACATTTGTCGAAACGTTATACGCACTATCACGCACCACAATGAGCGGACGATACTCATGGCGAGACTATGCCCGCAATCTTGAAAACTTGCGATACCGCCATGGCGAGATGGGCGACTACTCCACCCGACTCCACTACATGAGCGATTGGATTATCGACAACAGCAATCGAGGCAACATTCTGGATGTGACTAGCGACATCGCTTGCGTGCGCTATAAAATCAAGACTATCAACTATATGAGCACACACCGCAGCTCTTATCGCTCTCTGGCCAACGACAGCGCCATGGTTGAGAAAATCAAGAATTTCGAGGTGGGTTACCGCAACCATCGCTTCCCATATATCAGGAAAGAACAGCTCAACTCAAAAGACGTGCTCAAAGTGGTTAAACGGGGCGACTTCGTTGGACTAGTTACACGCACACAAGGTCTTGACATCTCTCACCTCGGCATTATCGAGCTTGACGAGAAAGGACATCCAGTGCTGCTTGATGCATCATCACGTGGCAAGAAGGTAATGCTCGAGCCCGTTGACCTCAAGACACAGCTCTCTAAGAGCAAAGACACCGAGGGAGTACGCATTTTTCGTATCAAGCAAGAATAACCCACAGTAGGCTTCATGAAAACTCCCGACGAGAGCCTGTTTTACGACTAGGTGGAATTAGAAAAAACAACAACGGCACCCTGAATGGGGTGCCGTTGTTTGATTTATACCTTGTGTGGCTACTATAAGCCACTGGTAGTCGCATTTAGAGTGTGAATTACTCAGCAGCCTCTTGTGCTGGAGCCTCTTCCTGTGCAGGAGCGGCTTTCTTGGTAGAACGACGGCTGCGGCGGGTTGCCTTCTTTGCAGTCTCTTTCTTCTCACCAAGGAGAGCCTCGTTGTAGTCAACAAGTTCAATGAAGCAAGTCTTAGCATTGTCGCCGAGACGGTTGCCCAATTTGAGGATGCGAGTGTAGCCACCGGGACGGTCAGCAATCTTCTGAGCAATCTCATTGAATAGAATGCTTACTGCATACTTGTCCTGGAGATAGCTGAAGACGATTCTTCTTGAAGCGGTGTCGTCTTTCTTAGCTCGGTTGATGATGGGCTCAGCATAAACGCGCAATGCTTTAGCCTTAGCAAGAGTAGTAAAGATTCTCTTGTGCTTAATCAATGAGATTGTCATGTTGGCCAACATGGCATCGCGGTGAGCGCTCTTGCGGCTGAGGTGATTGAATTTCTTATTATGTCTCATCGTTATTACTCTTTATCTAATTTATATTTCGAAATATCCATGCCGAAGTTCAGGCCATGGCTTGAAAGGAGTTCCTCGAGCTCCGAAAGTGACTTCTTACCGAAGTTGCGGAACTTGAGAAGGTCGGTCTTGTTGTACTTAACGAGGTCACCAAGTGACTCAACCTCGGCCGACTTGAGGCAGTTGAGAGCTCGTACAGAAAGCTGCATGTCAACAAGCTTTGTCTTGAGCAGCTGACGCATGTGGAGCACTTCCTCATCAAATTCCTCGTTGCCTTCAGGATCTTGAGCATCGAGAGCAATCTTCTCATCAGAGAAGAGCATGAAGTGCTGAATGAGGATGTGTGCAGCCTCTTTAAGAGCCTCCTTGGGGTGAATTGACCCGTCGGTGGTAATCTCAAGAAGGAGCTTCTCATAGTCGGTCTTCTGCTCAACACGATAATTCTCGACAGCATATTTCACGTTGATGATTGGAGTGTAGATAGAGTCTACAGCAATCACGTCAATGGGGTCGTTAGCGCTGCGATTCTCATCGGCAGGCACATAACCACGGCCCTTGTTGATGGTGATGTCGAGCTGGAAGCTTGCTTTGGGGTCAAGGTTGCAGATGACGAGATCGGGGTTGAGAACCTCAAAACCGTTGAGGACCTTGCCGATGTCACCAGCATGAAAAACATCCTGTCCTGAAACCTTGATAGTAGCCTTCTCGGTCTCGGTATCGTCAACCACTTGTTTCAGTCGCACCTTCTTCAGGTTAAGGATAACGTTGGTTACGTCCTCTTTAACACCTGGAATTGTTGCGAACTCATGCTTTACTCCATCGATGCGGATGTTGCAGATAGCAAAACCCTCGAGAGAAGACAGCAAGATGCGGCGCAGTGCGTTGCCGATGGTGACGCCATAACCTGGTTCAAGAGGCCTGAACTCGAAACGGCCGAAGTTGTTGTCGGCCTCGAGCATCAAGACTTTTTCTGGTTTCTGAAATGCTAAAATAGCCATGGATGTTATTGTTTATTGTTTAGAATACAACTCAACTATCAACTGCTCCCTAATGTTCTCAGGAATCTCGTCGCGCTGGGGCAGGTTAATCATCTTGCCGCCCTTTACGGTCTCGTCCCATTCAATCCAGGGATATTTGCTGTGGTTAAATCCAGCAAGAGCGTCTTGAATTACTTCAAGAGATTTAGACTTCTCACGTACTGCTACTACCTCACCAGGATTTACCGAGAATGAAGGAATGTTAACTACCTTACCATCAACGGTGATGTGGCGGTGGAGCACCAGCTGACGTGCTGCTGCGCGGGTTTTTGCAATTCCCAGACGGAAAACTACGTTGTCAAGTCTGGATTCGAGTAATTGCAGAAGCACCTCACCTGTTACGCCCTTTGAAGACGAAGCTTTCTCAAAGAGGTTACGGAACTGACGCTCAAGCACACCGTAGGTGTATTTAGCTTTTTGTTTTTCGCGAAGCTGAGTACCGTACTCTGAGAGTTTTCTTCTTCTGTTGGCACCATGTTGACCGGGAGGATTAGTTCTTCTGGCAAGTACTTTGTCTTCGCCGAAGATTGGTTCTCCAAACTTGCGTGCGATTTTTGATTTTGGACCGGTATATCTAGCCATTTTATCAAATAATTTTAAAAAGTTAAGTTCTTTTGAATCGCTTCAGTGCAGCCGCGATTGCAGAGAGGTTGTTAATAAGGTGCAATCCAATTCACTGACAGAGATTCGCGAAAAAATAATAATAAATTAAATAGATGAATAAATCTAGCAGAGTGATGAGCAATTATACTCTTCTTCTCTTTGGAGGACGGCAGCCATTGTGTGGCAGTGGAGTAACGTCGATAATCTCAGTTACTGCGATGCCGGCACCGTGGATGGTGCGAATTGCTGATTCACGTCCGTTGCCAGGACCCTTCACATAAGCCTTAACCTTGCGAAGACCAAGGTCGTAGGCTACCTTAGCACAGTCTTGGGCTGCCATTTGAGCGGCATAAGGAGTGTTCTTTTTAGAACCACGGAATCCCATCTTGCCTGCCGAAGACCATGAAATAACCTGTCCCTCACTGTTTGCGAGGCACACAATAATGTTGTTAAAAGAAGAGTGAACATGGAGCTGTCCCACTCCGTCAACCTTAACAACTCTCTTCTTTGCTGCGACTGTTTTTTTTGCCATACCTTAAAATTATTTAGTAGCTTTTTTCTTGTTAGCAACAGTTTTCTTGCGACCCTTGCGAGTGCGAGCGTTGTTCTTGGTGCTCTGTCCACGCACTGGGAGTCCGTTGCGGTGGCGAATACCACGATAGCAACCGATGTCCATGAGTCGCTTGATGTTCATTTGAACCTCGCTGCGGAGGTCACCTTCAACCTTGTAGTTCTCACCGATGACTTCGCGCACCTTGGCAGCCTCGGCATCAGTCCAGTCTTTCACCTTAGTGTCTTCGCTGACACCTGCCTCGGCAAGGATCTTGGCAGCTGAGCTGCGTCCTATACCGTAGATATAGGTGAGTGCGATAACGCCTCTTTTGTTTTGGGGGAGGTCAACACCCACAATTCTTATTGCCATATTGTTATTTTCTGATTAATTTGCAAAATTACTAAAAATTATCCTTGGCGTTGCTTAAACTTAGGATTTTTCTTGCTTATCACGTATAAACGTCCTTTGCGACGCACGATTTTGCAGTCGTCGCTGCGTTTTTTTATTGAAGCTCTTACTTTCATAGTGCTTTATTGTAAAAGAGTGTGTGATTAAAATCTGAATTATTTGTATCTAAAAGCAATTCTCCCTTTTGTAAGGTCGTAGGGAGACATCTCGACTCTCACCTTATCGCCAGGCAAGATCTTGATGTAGTGCATCCTCATCTTGCCTGAGATGTGTGCGGTGATTTGATGACCGTTCTCGAGCTCGACACGGAACATGGCGTTTGAAAGCGCCTCAACGATTGTTCCGTCTAATTCGATAGCATTTTGTTTAGCCATAAAATGTTTAATTTGTTAAGTTATGATAGTGATTTCCTTAAAAACGTGATATTAAATGAACCTGTCGCCCAGAACTTCCTTGATGTAGTCGAAGGAAGAAAGGATGTCGGGCTTTCCGTTGTGAATAGCGACCGAGTGCTCAAAGTGAGCCGATGGTTTGCGGTCCTTGGTCCTGGTTGTCCACCCGTCACGCTCAATGACTATGTTCTTGCTTCCCATGTTGATCATAGGCTCAATGGCAATAGTCATGCCGTTCTTGATGAGTGGTCCAGTGCCACGACGACCGTAGTTAGGGACATCGGGGTCTTCGTGAAGTTTCTTGCCCACTCCGTGTCCGCACATCTCACGCACCACACTGTAACCACGCTGTTCGCAATACTGCTGAATGGTGTAGCCAATGTCGCCGATGCGCTTTCCAGGTATAGCCTGCTTGATGCCTTCGTAGAGCGACTCTTTAGTGGTCTTGAGCAGCTGTTTCACTTCGGGACTGACTTCTCCCACACAGAAAGTGTAGCAAGAGTCACCGTTGAAACCAGCCTTGGTAACGGCTCCGCAGTCGATAGAGACGATGTCTCCTTCCTGGAGTACATATCCCGAAGGAATGCCGTGAACCACTGTCTCGTTGACCGAGATACAAACCGAAGCGGGGTATCCGTAGAGCCCCAGGAATCCTGGTGTGCATCCTTGAGAACGAATGAACTCGTCGGCAATCTGGTCAAGTCGCCGGGTTGTGATCCCGGGGGCGACCCACTTGGCGAGCTCGCCTAGTGTTTTCGCCACCACGAGGTCAGCTTCCCTGAGCAGTTCAATCTCTTCGTCGGTCTTCAAATAAATCATATCACAACCTGAGTTTTAAAATCTCGAGACTGGAAGCTTCTCAATTAAGAAGCACGGCCTTTGATTTTACCACTCTTCATGAGGCCATCATAGTGATGCATCCTCAAGTGAGTCTCGATTTGCTGCAGAGTATCCAGCACAACACCAACGGTAATGAGCAACGAAGTGCCACCGAAGAATTGCGCGAAATTCTGGTTCACACCGAACAATCTTGCGAAAGCAGGCAGGATTGCCACCAAACCCAGGAACAGAGAACCTGGCAGTGTGATTCTCGACATGATAGAGTCGAGATACTCGGCTGTCTTCTTGCCCGGCTTGATTCCAGGAATAAAGCCACTGTTCTTCTTCATCTCCTCGGCCATCTGAGTGGGACGCACTGTAATGGCAGTGTAGAAGTAAGTGAAAGCTACGATGAGCAGGAAGTAAACCAGATTATACCAGAAGCCGTTCATGTCGCCAAATGTGCGAGCCATGCTACCGAGGAAGCCCGAAGCATCTTTCTGAGCACCGAAGCCTGCCAGGGTGATAGGAATGAACATAAGCGCCTGAGCAAAGATGATAGGCATAACGTTGGCAGCATTAACCTTCAGAGGGATGTACTGGCGTGCACCGCCATACTGCTTGTTGCCAACAATGCGCTTAGCATACTGCACGGGCACCTTGCGTGTTCCCTGTGTCAGCATTACGGCACCTGCAGTAACTGCGAAGAGCACGATTACCTCAACGAGGAACATGATAAGTCCACCTTGTGCATTAGTCAGACGACCTACAAACTCCTGAGTGAAAGCTCCCGGCAGACGAGCAATGATACCCACAAGGATGATCATTGAGATACCGTTGCCAATACCCTTGTCAGTGATCTTCTCGCCCAGCCACATGATGAACATGGCACCAGCGGTAAGCACGATTGTAAGGAAGAACATGGTCCAGAAGCCCATTTCAACATGGCCACCGGCCTGCTGAACTTGAACACGAAGGTTGATGAGATAGGCAGGAGCCTGAACCAGAAGAATAAGCACTGTAAGATAACGAGTGTACTGGTTCAACTTCATGCGGCCGCTCTCTCCCTCGCGCTGCATCTTCTGGAAACTTGGCATTACCATGCCGAGCAACTGAATCACGATCGATGCAGTAATGTAAGGCATGATACCGAGAGCGAAGATCGAAGCCTGAGAGAAGGCACCACCCGAGAACATATCGAGCAGCTGCATCAGTCCACTTTCGGTGAACTTCTTGAGTGCGTCGAGGTCCGAGGGGTTGATACCTGGGAGCACAACATAGCAACCAAACCTGTAGATAAGAATGAACAGGAAAGTGATGCCCAAGCGCTTGCGCAGGTCTTCAATCTTCCAGATATTCTTTATTGTCTGAATAAGTTTCATTATCGGTCAATTAAATTTTGTTGATAGTTCCGCCAGCTGCGGTAATGATTTCCTCAGCTTTCTTAGAGAATGCATTGGCCTCTACGTCAACTTTCTTTGAAAGAGTGCCATTGCCCAGGATCTTGACGAGCTGGTTCTTGCGAACGAAGCCTGCCTGCATGAGTTCAACAACAGTAACCTTGTCGAGGTTGTTATTTGTAGCCAGTTCATCGATTGTGGAGATGTTAATGGCCTTATACTCAACACGGTTGAAGTTCTTGAAACCAAATTTAGGCACACGGCGCTGCAAAGGCATCTGACCGCCTTCGAAGCCAACCTTTTTCTTGTAACCAGAGCGCGACTTTGCACCCTTGTGTCCGCGTGTAGAAGTTCCACCCATGCCGCTGCCTGGTCCGCGACCAATGCGACGTTTTTCTCTATTGGAACCAACAGCTGGTTTTAAATTACCTAATTCCATAATCTGCTATATTATTAAGCGTTCGTTACTTCTACAAGGTGACGAACTTGGTTAATCATACCCAAGACTTGAGGAGTAGCTTCCTTCTCAACGACTTGATTCATTTTTCTCAAACCCAGAGCATCGAGGGTTCTCTTTTGACGGGCCGGACGATTGATGCGGCTCTTCACTTGTTTAATCTTTATCTTAGCCATATCGACATTCAATTATTAACCATTAAACACTTTATCCAGAGTAACACCACGATAGTGGGCAACAGTCATCGGGCTGCGCAACTCGCTCAAAGCCTTGAAGGTAGCCTTCACGAGGTTGTGAGGGTTAGAAGAGCCCTTTGACTTACAGATAACGTCGGTAACACCTACGCTCTCGAGCACGGCACGCATAGCACCACCAGCCTTTACACCAGTACCTGGAGTAGCGGGTTGCATAATGATGCGTGAGCCACCAAACTTAGCAGCTTGCTCATGAGGAATAGTGCCTTTGTAAACGGGCACCTTGATGAGGTTCTTCTTTGCCACCTCTACGCCCTTGGCGATAGCTGTGGTAACCTCATTGGCCTTACCAAGGCCATAACCAATCACACCATTGCCGTCACCAACGACAACGATAGCAGCAAATGTGAATGTGCGACCACCCTTGGTAACCTTGGTGGTGCGGTTGATAGCCACGAGGCGATCTTTAAGTTCTACATCGCTGGAAATTTTAACTCTATTATTCTTAGCCATGACTTTGTTTTAAAATTTAAGACCACCTTTGCGTGCGCCATCGGCGAGAGCTTTTACTCGTCCGTGGAACAAGAATCCATTGCGGTCGAAAACGACAGTTTCAATACCTGCGGCAATAGCTTTCTTTGCCACGTTCTCGCCAACTTGAGCAGCGATTTCGCTCTTTTTACCCTGCTCTATTCCCTTTGAAGATGCCGAAACGAGAGTTGTACCGGCAACATCGTCGATGAGTTGAGCATAGATCTGCTTGTTGCTGCGGAAGACGCACAAGCGTGGACGCTGCGCAGTACCGCTGACTTTACCGCGGATGCGAGCTTTAATTTTCCTACGTCTTTGTTCTTTTGATATCATAGTAGTGTAGTGTCTAATTATTATTTGGCAGCAGCCGTTTTACCTGACTTGCGGCGAATAACCTCGCCAACGAACTTAACACCCTTGCCCTTGTAAGGTTCAGGCTTGCGGAACGAGCGAATCTTGGCGCAAATCTGGCCAAGCAACTGCTTGTCGCATGATTCGAGAGTGATGAGCGGATTCTTGTTACGCTCAGTCACTGCATTTACGGTAACCTCAGGAGGCATCATCATGTAGATGGCATGTGAGTAACCGAGAGCCAGCTCAAGAACCTGACCCTTAGAAGTAGCGCGGTAACCAACACCCACTATCTCGAGTTCTTTCTTGAAACCTGTGCTTACGCCCACAACCATGTTGTTGATGAGTGCACGATAGAGACCGTGCTGTGCTCTTGACTCGCGGTTGTCGTCGGGACGAGATACGCTGATGTTGCCGTCCTCTACTTCAACCTTGATATTTGGGTTAAGAGTTTGCTTGAGCTCGCCCTTAGGACCCTTCACGTTGATAACATTATCCTTAATGTCAACTGTTACGCCGGCGGGTATAGCGATTGGCAATTTTCCTATTCTTGACATAGTTATATCCTCCTATTTATTAATAAACGTAACACAAAACCTCGCCACCAATCTTCTGCTCTTTAGCCTCTTTGTTGGTCATAACACCCTTAGAGGTTGAGAGGATGGCGATTCCTAAACCATTTAACACGCGTGGCATGTCTTTGTAGCCTGTGTACTGACGAAGTCCAGGACGAGACACGCGCTTGAGGCACTTGATGGCGTTAACCTTGTCGACAGCGTCATACTTGAGCGCAATCTTAATAGTGCCTACTGGAGAATCTTCGGGCTCGATAAACTTATAGTTAAGGATATAGCCCTGATCGAAGAGAATCTTAGTGATCTCTTTCTTCAATTTCGAAGAAGGGATTTCAACGACACGATGCTGTGCCTTGATCGCATTCCTCAATCTTGTCAAATAATCTGCAATTGGATCAGTCATTTTTTTAATGTTGTTTAAATTAATTCGAACAATTGGGTCGAACAATATTTAATACTACTAATTTTATTTTACTTTGATGTAGCCGTTGAGAATTACCAGCTGGCTTTTCTCACGCCTGGGATGAGACCTTGCGACGCCATCTCGCGGAAGTTGATGCGAGAAATACCAAACTGGCGCATATAGCCTTTGGGACGTCCCGAGATCTTGCAACGGTTGTGCAAGCGTACGGGAGATGCGTTGCGTGGCAGTTTCTGGAGTGCCTCGTAGTCGCCGGCAGCCTTTAGGGCAGCACGTTTCTCGGCATACTTAGCAACCATTCTCATTCTTTTAGCCTGACGGGCCTTCATTGATTCTTTTGCCATATGAAATTTTCTTCTTTAAAAGATTATTTATTAGCATTCTTGAAAGGAAGTCCAAACTCCTTGAGCAGTGCATATCCTTCCTCGTCGGTCTTGGCAGTAGTCACGAAGGTGATGTTCATGCCAGTCATCTTGTTCACGTTGTCGATGTTAATCTCGGGGAAGATGATCTGCTCCGATACACCAACTGTGTAGTTGCCACGTCCATCGAGCTTACCCTCGATACCCTTAAAGTCGCGGATACGTGGAAGAGCGATGCGGATGAAACGCTCCATGAACTCATACATGCGGTCGCGACGCAAAGTGACGCGTGCACCGATAG
>JAEEGL015064945.1_pt1 | contig 13908 bp, 10 predicted proteins | sample 9134231 | NCBI WGS metagenome assembly JAEEGL01 (sample SAMN16246548, study PRJNA631951) | gut metagenome | biome: gut microbiome; feature: rumen; material: fiber-attached | host: Bos | place: Iran: Karaj | collected 2018-10
GGGTTAAAAATAGTAACCGACATTCACGAATCGTTTCAGGCACAGCCAGTTGGCGAAGTAGCCGACGTTCTGCAAATTCCCGCTTTTCTTTGTCGGCAGACCGATTTGCTTGTGGCTGCGGCAAAGACGGGAAAAATCGTCAACATAAAAAAAGCTCAGTTCCTGTCGGGTTTCGACATGAAATATCCTGTGGAGAAAGTCCGCAATTCGGGCAACGACAACGTGTGGCTAACCGAACGAGGCAATATGTACGGCTACAACAACCTTGCAGTTGACTTCCGCAACATTGCCGATATGAAACAATTCACGCCTACGGTGATTATGGACTGCACGCATTCCGTGCAACGCCCTGGCGCGGCAGGCGGCAAGACAGGCGGTGACCGTCAGTTTGTGCCGGCAATGGCATTGGCGGCAAAAGCATTCGGGGCAAGCGGCTATTTCTTCGAAATTCACCCAAATCCCGAAGTTGCCAAAAGCGACGGACCTAACATGTTGTTTTTGAAAGATTTTGAAAAAGTAGTTGAATCGTTGCTTTAATACAATATCAAAATTAGTATGAGATACAATTCTATACCTTCACAATTATTTGGAAAAAATCGGCAGAAGGTTTTGGAAAAACTTCCCGAATGCAGTTCTGCGGTGGTGTTCTCGAATCCGCAGATGCCCAAAAACGGCGACGAATTTCATCCATACCGCCAAAGTTCCGATTTCTTCTACTTGACTGGCATTGTGCAGGAAAAGTCCATTCTCATTCTTACAAACGCGCTTCCCGAAAAACAAGCGATTCTTTTTATTCTAGAACAAAAACCCGAATTGGAACAATGGGAAGGTCGAAAACTCACCAATGCGGAAGCAACTGAAATTTCGGGAATTACAGAGATTTATTTCGTTGAAAACTTTAATGCAATTTGGGACGAAATCGCCAACAAAAGCGACCATCTTTTTTATAGTCAAAATTGTAATCCTCGACTAAAAACGGATTTACTTTTGCCTGAAAAATTATTTGCCGAAGAGTTGGCAAAAAAATGGCAAAACAAAGATATTCAGTGTCTTGCAAATATAATGACCGCCTGCCGAATTGTGAAGGAACCCGAAGAAATCGCACTGATTCAAAAAGCGTCGGACATTACTAAAGAGGCGTTTCTCGAAATTCTTCCACAGGTTAAGCACGGCATGTATGAGTATGAAATTGAGGCAATTATGACAAGCTGCTTCATTCGTAACGGAGCGAATGGGCACGCATTTGAGCCAATAATTTCAAATGGTCGGAATACGTGCTATCTTCACTACATTAAAAATGACCAAATTCTGCAAAATGGCAATCTCATATTGATGGATTTCGGCTCGGAATATGCCAACTACGCAAGCGACTGCACCCGCGTGTTCCCCGTAAATGGACGATTCACTCCACGCCAAAAAGAGTTCTACAACGCGGTGCTTCGTGTTTTCAAACAAATCCGCGCAACTATTCGTCCGGGAATCACCATCAATGAGTACCAAAAAACAACCTGCCAACTCATTCAGGAAGAACTGCTTACACTTGGTCTCTTAAAGCAAAGCGACATACTTAACCGAAGTGACAAACCAGCGTACTTCAAATACTTTATGCACGGCATTTCCCACTTCATCGGTCTCGATACGCATGACGTGGGCGAAAAGACCGAAATTCTCCGTCCAGGAATGGTTGTAAGCTGTGAACCAGGAATTTATTGTTTCGAAGAAAACACAGGCATCCGCATTGAAGACACCATTTTAGTCACCGAAGATGGCTCCTACGATTTTATGGGGACTATGCCGATAGAAGTGGAAGAGATTGAAGAATTAATGAACTGAAGAAAGTTCCTCTAAAACGCTTTTCGCAAATTCATCTAAATGTGGGTCTCTCGCTCCCATTATGATAATTGCATCGTTTGGCAGGCAAAGCTCTTTGATTCGTTTCAAAGAGAAGTCTTTATCGTGAACATATTCCGCATTCTTACCGTTTGCTTTCATCGCGTCACTCACTATTGTCGATGAAATGTTTCGGTCAACCGTGCCACCAGCATAATATATATCGGCAATCAAGAAAATGTCGTTTTCGCGAAGCGCATCGCCAACCATCATAGTCAACTCGTTGTGCATGAATCGCATAGGTCCGAATCCGTGTGGCTGAAACCACGCAATCACGCGTGGAGCAATTTGCTGACAGGCTTTTATGACAGCGGCAACTTCGGCAGGATTGTGTGCAAAGTCGTCAATTACGTAGCAGTTGTCTTTTGTTTTTCCAACCAACTGCGCACGACGATAAATGCCACGGAATGTTGCCAACGCCTTGGTGCTTTCATCCAAAGAAATACCTAAAGCATTTGTTGAAGCGATTGCTGCCAACGCATTCTCCATATTGTGTTTGCCTATGGCTGGAATTGTACAAGGAACTCCATTTACCTTGAAGGAAATCGAGAATCCTTCTTGCTTAAAATCTGTCCCTCGAATTGCCGCCGATTCCACCGTTCCAAAATTGTAGTTGTTCATTTGCGACAACTTTTTCGTAAGTGGATAATCTTGATTTGCAATAAAATACGATTTGGTATTGTCACGAAAAGTTGAAAATAATTGTTCCAATTCGTCAAATTCCTTGTGGTCACGGTCAATATTGAGCAACAACGAAATTTCCGGCTTGTAATTCACAATTGATCCGTCTGATTCATCGGATTCTATCACCAACAAATCGCTTTTGCCAACCCATGCATTGCCAGGCAAACCTTTCTCCTGCAACACGCTCAAACCTGCACCAGTGATGAGCGACGGTGATTTTCCGCATTGTTCCAAAATATGGAAAATCATTGCGGTGGTGGTGGATTTCCCTGACGTTCCACCCACTGCGATTGTCCGCACGCTGTTGGAGATTTCAGCCAAGAGCTGCGAACGCTTCATTATAGGAATATTCAGCTGCAACGCTTTTTGGTATTCAACATTTGTTTCTTCGATTGCCGTGGAAACCACCACAACGTCAACATCGGGAGTAATTCCGCGTCCGTCTTGGAAATAGCAGTGCATTCCCAACGCTTCGAATTGCGATTCCGAAAGAATTTTCTGTTCCTGACCAAACAATCGGTCGGAACCCGAAACTTTTTTGCCAATGCCGTTAAGATATTGTGCAATGGCACTCATGCCCGTGCCTGCAATGCCGACGAAGAAAAAATGTGAATACGAATCAAGCATTATATTGAGAATTTTTTGTTGAGTTTCTTGTGAGTAAACGACGATTTGCCCGAAACGTAGTCGGCAACAATTTGCCCGTTTCCTTTCAGTTTCCACTTGTAAATCGTCAATCCTTCCAGACCAACTGGTCCGCGAGCATGCAGCTTGTTCGTGCTAATGCCGACCTCAGCGCCAAGTCCGAAACGGAAACCATCGGCAAAACGAGTGCTACAATTCCAGAACACATCAGCAGAATCAACAAGATTCATAAATTTCTCGGCTGCCTGCGCATTTTTCGTGATGATAGCCTCGGTGTGACGGCTGCTATACGTATTGATATGTTCAATCGCCTCGTCTAACGAACTTACAATTTTAATTGAAACTTTATAGTCCAACCATTCTGATTTCCAGTCGGTTGCAGGTTCACAAGAAATGATTTTTTGCGTTTTTTCACAACCATAAATTTCCACATTGCGTTTTACCAATTCATCTGCAAGTTTTGGTAGAAGTGACTGTGCTATATCATTGTGAATCAATATTGTTTCAGTAGCATTACAAACCGACACATACTGTGTTTTTGCATCAACAGCAACTTTTATTGCCATATCTTCGTCGGCATCTTTGTCAATATAGGTGTGACAAATTCCGTCGGCGTGACCCATCACGGCAATATTGGAATTGTTCATTATGTATTGGACGAACGCGTTGGAACCACGAGGAATTATCAAGTCAATGTATTTGTCGAGTTTGAGCATTTCGTTCACATCTTCGCGTGTTTCCAAAAGCTGAATCCAACCAGAAGGAACGCCACATTTTTCAGATGCTTCACGAATAACTTTAGCAAGAATTCTATTCGTTTCGATTGCCTCGCGGCCACCTTTCAGTAATGTTGCATTGCCACTTTTCAAGCAAAGCGACGAAATTTGCACCAAAGCATCAGGACGAGATTCGAAAATCATTCCAATCACGCCTATCGGACAACTCACCTTATATAGTTCCAAACCTTGGTCAAGTTCCGTTGCGGCAAGCGTTTCGCCAATTGGGTCGGGCAATCCGATAAGACTTTTTATGCCTGCCACAACATCGTTCAATTTTCCCTCGTCGAATTTAAGACGTTTAAGAAGCGGTGCGGCAAGATTCTCCGCCTTGCTCCGTTCCAAATCTGCTTGATTTGCCGAAAAAATCTCGTTTTTATGGTCTAACAATGCTTTGGCAATTGATTCCAAAGCTTCATTTTTCTTTTCTGTTGAAAGAGCGGCAAGTCCGATGGACGCTTTCTTCGCCGCAATAGCCAATTCTGTCGTTGTCTGCATAATTCAAATTATAATGTGCAATAATAGAAATTTCTAAGGAATTTAACAACAATGTAGAAGTAAGGTTTACACATGAACTTTTCTTTTTGACCCGGTAAAGTTCTTGAATCAATCTTTAAATTTCGACTCAACCAAACTATCGAAGCATATTCGTCTTTCCCAAAATCCACACGACTCCTCCTGCCAAAACTGCGCCCGTGCTATTCGCTACAAAATCAGGAAAATCGCAGGTGCGATTGCTGAGAATTGGTTGCAGCAATTCTATCACTCCGCCGATGAGACAAATTGAAATGACAGAAATTATAATGGATCTCTTTGTAAGCGAAAAAGATTTCCGACTGTTAAGCAGAAATAAAAGTGCAAGTCCGAAATACATTATCGCATGAATTACTTTGTCTTCGTTCGGGAACAGAAACCATTCTTGACGAAGATGTTGCGACGGCATGAAACTGGCGAACAAGATTGCTCCAAACCAAAGAACCGTGGGCGTGTATCGTAAAATTTTTATTCCCATTTAAGTCTTTTTATCATTTCTTTGTACTCCTCTATTTCTATCGGTTTTGCCACAATTTTACCTTTTTGAAGCATAAAGATTGTCGGAGTAGCGTAAATATGGTATGTTTCGGCAATTTTCCCATCCCATCCGTCGGTGTCGATGAGGTTTTTCGACTTGGCAAACGCCGCGTTGGCATCGATGAATTTTTCCCACTCATTGGTTGTCGTGTCCAAGGCGATTGTCACCAATTTATATTTCGGTTTTTGTATTTTGGAATATAATTCCACAATCTGCGGAATCGTTTCCACACAGTGGCTGCACCACGTAGCCCAGAAAATAATTACCACGTTTTCGTTCGCAAAGTCAATATCTTTTTTGTAATCCATTGCTGTCAGCAAGTCAAGCGGAGCCTGTTTGCCAACGGCAAGCTCGGTGTTGCTCAAAGCCTTTCGGCGGAGCGTGTTTCCCTGCTCGTTATCACAAGTATTACCCACAAGATATTTTTGTGAAATATACGAGACAATCTCGTTTGCCCCCATCGATTCAAAGCCGCCAAGCAGATAATTTACGATAAACTCATACGTCTGCTCGTTTACCGACGCTTTCTCCAAAATTGTATCAACAGCCGACATGAAAATGGCGTTTTTGTTCGACTGCTGGATTTTCGACGTGTATACCGATAAATACTGGATTGCCGCCGTATTGAACACTTCGGAATTGATGAGAAGCGTATCGGTAAAATCAACATTATCAAAATAATGTGCTTTCAAAAAATTGTTTTTCTCCGATTGAGAAAGCAACATGGGCGGAAGCGGCGGAACAGACGATTTTATCACCCTCCACGCAAAAGTGTTTTTCCCACGTTCTCGCATACTGCCAAGGTCCTTCGAAAATTCTTGCAAAAGACGAATATATTCGTTCTCGGTTTGATTCAAGTACTCGTCACCAGAATAGTTTTCGTAAACCATTTCGAGCAAGCCCACATGATGATTGAAAATAGCCGTCTTTGCCTGAAATTGATAGTATAAATCATTTTCTTTCGACGAAACAACTTGAATATATGCACTCGGATTTATTGCTTCGGTCGTGAGCGCAACGTCTTCATTATTAAATATGAACGGAACTTCGGCATTGTTCAACTGCGGGAAAATAAATTTGTAGAATCCCGTTTCGTTCTCGTCGCTGAACGTTGTGCGGAAAACACCGTAGCGGTCGGCTACAAGCGTGTCGGTTAAGATAGACAAATCGCCTTCGACTTTGGTGAGATACGTTTTTTGTCCGCCAAAGCCATTCACCGTCAAGGTGATGGAGTAATCTTTTCCCTGTGCAACGAGGCAGGCAAGAAGTAATAATATTATATTGAATAATTTCATCGTATGACATAAAAATTGAGCCGAAGATAAACAAAAAAGCCGAAAAACTTTGCGATTGACGAAAATTAGTTATATTTGCACCGTGAAACAACGATTGAGGGGACGATTCAGTCCCCTCTTTTTTTGCACAAGTTATGGCGATTGAAAAGAAAACGATAGAAGATTTGGTAGCGAAGTTTACGGAAGGAACCGATATGTTTTTGGTTTCGTTGTCGATTTCGCCGGCAAACGTCATTGTGGTTGAAATGGATGCCGACACTTCGGTAGACATTGACACTTGCGTGGATTTGAGTAATTTTATCGAAAGTAACTTAGACAGGGACAAGGAAGATTTTGAACTGACGGTGATGTCGGTCAGTCTTTCGGAGCCGTTCAAAGTTCATCGTCAATACGAGAAAAATAAAGGTAAAATGGTGACGGTAACAACGGCGGCACGGAAATATTTGGGCGAATTGCTGGAAGTTACCGACAAATCTGTCACAGTGCGACACAAAGACATTGTGAAAGTTCCACCAAAAAACAAAAAGAAAGAAATGGAATTCGAAACGGTCATTCCGTTTGCCGACATCCAAAAGACCGAATGTGTAATACAATTCAAAAATAAAATAATCTAAATTTCTATTGTCAAAGTAACAATTTAAAAAGATGAAAGTAGAGCATCAAAATCTTGCGGAAGCTTTTTCCGAGTTCAAAACGGACAAGAATATCAATCGTCCGATGATGGTTAATATTCTGGAAGAAGTGTTGAGTAATTTGTTGAAACGTAAGTTCAACGTCGAAGACGACGAAGCTATCAAGAAGAGTTTCAACATCACTATTAATGTTGATAAGGGCGACTTTGAAATTTGGCATAACCGCGAGGTTGTTGCCGACGGCGAAGTGAACGACTCTCTCAGTCAAATTTCGCTTTCCGACGCACAGAAAATCGATGCTGACTACGAAGTTGGCGAAGATGTTACAGAAAAAATCAACATTGAGGATTTCGGCCGCCGCGAGGTGTTGTCTATCCGTCAGAATTTGATTTCGCGTATCATGGATTTGGAAAAGAACCATGTATATGAAAAATATAAAGACCAGATCGGAAATATCGTCAGCGGCGAGGTTTATCAGGCTTGGAAAAAAGAAATCCTGATTCTCGACGACGAACGCAACGAATTGTATCTTCCGAAATCTGAACAAATTCCTTCGGACTTCTTCCGTAAAGGCGACACAGTTCGTGGCGTGGTTGCACGTGTTGAAATGAAAAACGGAAGCCCGCTGGTAATTATTTCAAGAACTCACCCTTCGTTTTTGGAACGTTTGTTCGAATTTGAAGTTCCCGAAATTCTTGACGGACTTATCACAATAAAGAAAGTTGTCCGCATTCCGGGCGAAAAGGCAAAAGTTGCCGTAGAATCTTACGACGAAAGAATCGACCCTGTTGGCGCTTGCGTCGGAATGAAAGGTTCCCGCATTCATGGTATCGTTCGTGAACTGAAAAACGAAAACATTGACGTTATCAACTACACGTCGAATCCGCAATTGTACATTCAACGTGCGTTGAGTCCGGCAAAAATCACATCGATTTCTATCAACGAAGAGAAAAAGAAAGCAGACGTGTTCATTCCGTCAGACCAAGTTTCGTTGGCAATCGGAAAGGGCGGTGCAAATATAAAACTTGCAATCCAACTTACAGGCTACGACATTGATGTTTATCGTGATAACATGCAAGAGGAGGAAGACGTTGATCTTGACGAATTCACAGACGAAATCGACGAATGGATTATCGACGAGCTCAAGAAAGTCGGCTGCGACACGGCCAAGAGTGTTCTCCGCCTGAGCAAGGAAGAATTAGTCCGCCGTACCGATTTGGAAGAAGAAACAATCGACGACGTTGTTAAAATCTTACGTGAAGAGTTTGAAGATTAGTCAAATCGCATACGTTCGGACAAAATAAAAATTAAGGAAAAGCAATTTAGTATGGCAAGATTAGGAAAAGTATCACAGGAATTGAATACAGGAATGGACAGAATTGTCGAATTCCTGCAAAAGAAAGGTGTGCAGATTGAAAACAATCCATCTGCTAAAATTTCGGAAGAAGATTATAAATTGCTTCAAGAAGAATTTTCTGACGGTGTTTCGGAAAAGGCCGAAGCCAAGAAAATTGACATGTCCGAAACTCGTATGCCAAAAGGCAAAGTAGAACTTAAAACGGAAGAACCTGCTCCCGCACAACCAAAAGTTGAGGAAATAAAAATTGAGGCTCCAGAACTAAAAGGACCTAAAATTGTCGGTACAATCCCTACGATTAAAAAACCTGCAAAAAAAGTTGTAGAAGAGCCTAAGCCGGAACCAAAGGTTGAAAAACCAGCTCCGAAAGTCGAAGAAAAACCGAAAGTCGAGGTTGTAGAAAAAGTTGAACCGAAACAGCCTGAAGTGAAACCAGAGCCAAAGGTTGAAAAAACTATTGCTCCCGAAGCTCCGAAGGCTCCTGTTGAGGAAGAAATTTTCACTCTGTCACGTGCAAAAGTTGAAAACAACATAAAAATCCTCGACAAAATTGACCTCGATTCAATCAATTCTAAAACACATCCTGACAAGAAAACTCGTAAGGAGAAAGAACAAGAGCGGAAAGAGAGACAACAACAGCAACTGTTGGCAAAACAAAATGCTCAAGCCCGCCGTCAGGAAAAAGAAAAACAAGAAGCGGAAAATAAGCGTTCCAACGAGTCGAATTTCATAAAAACTGAAGTTCCGACGCTGAAAGGCCCGCAGATTGTCGACAAAATGGATTTGGATTCCGATTCGCGTTCTGGCAGTAAAAAAGATAAAAAGAAACGTGACCGCATAAAAGGTCAGAAAGTCAAGACAGACGGCACGGAAGACTATAATAGCAAAAAAGATGCTTCGCGCGACAAGTTCGGCAAATGGAAAAACGGCAAACGGGTAATTTACGATACCGTCGACGACGAAGAAGTTGAAGACAATATTAAGAATGTCCGCCGCGAACTTGCCGGTATGGGACGAAAGACAAGTTCTTCAAAACACCGTCGCGACAAACGTGAGGAAATCCGTCAAGAGATGGAACTCGCCGAATTGGAACAACAAGAACAGGAAAAAATCCTAAAAGTTACCGACGTGGTTTCGGCAAACGACCTTTCGGCAATGATGAACATTCCAGTTCTCGACATTATCAAGGCTTGTTTCGACATCGGACTGATGGTTACGCAAAATCAGCGTCTGGAAGCCGATACAATTCAAATGATTGCCGAAAATTTCGGCTACGAGGTTCAATTCGTAAGTGCCGACATTCAAGAAGCCATCGAAGAAGTGGAAGACAAGCCAGAAGATTTGCTTCCACGTCCTCCTATCGTTACTGTGATGGGACACGTTGACCATGGTAAAACTTCGTTGCTCGACTACATACGTAAATCGAATGTGATTGCCGGCGAAGCTGGTGGTATCACGCAACATATTGGTGCATATCACGTTACGTTACCAAACGGTCGTCAAATCACATTCCTCGATACTCCTGGTCACGAGGCATTTACCGCCATGCGTGCACGTGGTGCACAAGTAACCGATATTGCCATTATCGTGGTTGCCGCCGACGACAACGTGATGCCACAGACTGTTGAAGCTATAAATCACGCAGCAGCTGCTGGTGTTCCTATCGTGTTTGCAATCAACAAGATAGATAAGCCAGGTGCAAATCCTGATAAAGTTCGTGAACAACTTGCCAATATGAATTATGTTGTGGAAGAATGGGGCGGAAAATATCAATGTCAGGAAATTGCGGCAAAATTCGGTAAGAATGTCGATTTGTTGATGGAAAAAGTTCTGCTCGAAGCCGATTTGCTTGAGCTGAAGGCTAATCCTAACAAGCCGGCACAAGGAACTGTCATTGAATCGAAATTGGATAAAGGCCGTGGTTACACGACAAATGTCCTGATTAGTTCGGGAACGTTGCATGTGGGTGATGTAATTTTGGCAGGTATGCATGCAGGAAAAATCAAGGCTATGTTCAACGAACGTGAACAAAGAATTGAAGAAGCAGGCCCGTCAACACCAGTTATGATTCTCGGTCTTGACGGTGCTCCGCAGGCAGGCGACAAAATTCACGTGATGGGTTCTGAACGCGAAGCCCGCGATATTGCAAGCAAACGCGAACGTCTGCAACGCGAACAGGAATTGCGTGCCATGAAACCTGAAACCCTCGAAGACATTGCCCGTAAGATTAAGATTGGCAACGTTCAGGAATTGAATTTGATTGTGAAAGGTGACGTGGGCGGTTCTATCGAAGCCTTGTCGGATTCGTTGTTGAAACTTTCTACCGAAGAAATTCAAGTTGTCATTAAGCACAAAGCTGTCGGACAGATTTCCGAATCCGACGTATTGCTTGCTTCGGCATCGAAGGCAATTATCGTCGGTTTCCAAGTTCGTCCTTCGGCCGACGCTCGCCGTATGGCAGAAAAACTTGGTATAGAAATTCGTTTGTATTCAATCATCTACGATGCTATAAACGAAGTGAAGGACGCAATGTCGGGTATGCTTTCGCCAGAAATCAAGGAGGAAGTTACCGGAAGTTGCGAAGTTCGACAGGTTTTCAAAATCTCGAAAGTGGGAACTGTTGCCGGTTGTTTCGTTACCGACGGAAAAATCATGCGTACGTCGAAAGTCCGCGTAATTCGCGACGGTATTGTGATTTACACTGGTGCACTTTCATCGCTGCGTAAGGTTAAAGACGACGTGAAAGAAATGACCAAAGGTTTTGAATGTGGTTTGAGCATCAACAACTACAACGACATTCAGGAAGGCGACATTATTGAAGCATTCGAAGAAAAAGAAGTTTCGAGAACATTATAATTTGTAGAGACGATGTACACATCGTCTTTACTTTTTTATATATTTGTCTTGATGAATTGGATAGAAAAAAATATTCTTGCGTTCTGCCTTATGTTTTGTGCTGTGTCGGCGTTTTCACAAAGCGACACGACGCAATCCATAACCGACGTTCTTGCCGAAAGTAAGGACGGTTATGGAACTATTACGATAAATCAAGACCCTCGAATCCAAGAGCTTGTGAATACACACGTAGCAATTAACAAGGCCAATTCGGGGAAAGTTCAAGGTTGGCGAGTGCAGATTTACAATTCGTCGGGGACCAATTCGAGAAACGAGGCACAGAATGTCCGCAAACTATTCTTGTCGAAATATCCCGACATGGGAGCGTATCTGATTTATCAGCCACCGTTCTTCAAAATCCGCGTGGGTGATTTCCGCACCAAAGACGAAGCGTATACATTCTACAAGAAATTACTCTCCGATTTTCCTGTTTCATACCTTATCGCCGACCAAATCAACTATCCAGTTTTGATTGAAACTTCGGTAGAAAAATCTGACTTGGATAAATTGTTGGAAGAAGTTCGTTAATTATTCAATTTGATGAATCTCGGCGAAATCGTCGTGTTCAATCTTTTTGTTTCTGTAGAGTAACAGCTCTTTGCAGTGGAATGTTTTTGTCTCCACGCCTGTGGAATAGAAGAATTTTAGAATGATTTCGCCTGTCTCGAAAGTGTGGTAGGTCTTTTCTTCTACAACAAAGTTCGGTTCCACAACCGAAGCTATTTCGCCTTGAAACAGCACGTTCTTCCCCGTAAAACTGTAAATGCTGGCCCCGTCTTCGAAACGCGAAAAATAATCTTGAATATTGTTGAACGTCGGATTGTTAATTGCCGACGGAACCGAAAGTTCCACTTTGTAGAAGCGTTCCACACATCCCCCCGTGTTTTTCACGAGGAACCGAGGATAGAAGTTTATTTTTTGAAACTTTCCGCCCGAAAGAATCGGAATGCCGTTGGTGTTGGTGACAGTGTAAAGTTCAATTTCTGGCCGCTTACCTTTTGTGTAAAGGTCGCGGATTTCGTATTCTTCCATCAACGAGGTTTTTGTGTCGGAACGGCGATAAAATCGTTTGTCAACACACATGTGCGGAGCCATCTGACTGTTTGGAATTTGAATACCTATTATGAACTTTCCGTTTGCGTCAACAGGAATTTGTTCCACAAGACAGTCGGGAATTTCTGGGAAAATCATTGTCTTGCAAACCATTCGCAACCACGAAACCGCATCGCTATTCGACAGTGGCTCGAGATTTTTCGGCGATTTTCGGAGAGATTTTACTCCGACAAAAATAGTTCCGCCGTTGGAATTTGCCATACCCGAAATCAGAGACGAAAAGAATTGTGCCGTTTTGTCGTCGAACGACGAAATGGCTTTCGCTGGAAGATATTCCAACGACAACGAGGCTTTGACCTTAAAACGCAAAGCTTCTTCCAATCCTTGTTCTGTTACCGAGATCATATAACAAAAGTAAAAAATATATTGCGAATTTCGACTGTTTTTCTAATTATTAGAGATGTAAAGCGCGCACTATTGTTTTCCCAACGCCTTGCCGATTGCCTTGTCCAATTCTGGTCCGCGTAAACCTTTGGCAATGATCTTTCCCTCTTTGTCAATCAGAATTGTGAAAGGGATTGACGATACGTTGTATTTGTTACTGTAAATTTTTTGGTCGTCGCGAACGTTAATCCACGGCATTTTTTCTTGTTCCAACGCTGTCCTCCACGCAAACATATCGTTATCGACCGAGACCGAAAATATATCAAATCCAGACGAATGATACGATTCATACAATTTCTTAAAATTCGGGATTTCCATTCTGCATGGACGGCACCAGCTTGCCCAAAAATCAATCAAGACAACGTTTCCTCGTAACGACTCCAAGTTTTTCATCTTGCCACTTGCGTCGGCTAAAATAATGTCGTCAATGACCATTCCCTCGCGGAGAACCATCATTTTTCGCATCTGCTCATGATAATCCCTCACAAAGTCATTGTTCGGATATGTCGCCATCAATGCAGAATCAAGCAGCTGATATACATCCGAATACGTTTCCATTGGCAAAACACTGATTACCGACAAATTGCTTAGCATATTAGGATTCCGACGAATTGCATCTGCCAACTGTTCGTTTTTCCGTTTTTCCAAGGAATCAACCTGAAATTCATATCTTTTTTTGAGAACTTGAGCTTCGTTCATATAGGCCTGAAGCGTACGCACATTTTTTTGCATTGCATCGGTTTGTGTAGAACCCACGACAACTGCTGTTTCATTTAATCGAGATGCTTCAGCGGAAATGGAAACTAATTCACCCGAGCTTAAAAATAAGGGTAGTTTTTCTTCGGAATTCAAGTCGGGATTGCTACTATTCGCTAAAAAATACAATTCACAGTAATTTGTCGCATTCTCGGTGTACGTAAACTTAAACTCACCTTTTTTCGATATTGGTGATTTTAAAACTATCGGATTGTTCATAGAAGAATTTATCTTCAAACATGCTGTGTCATTGCCATTTGATTTGAAATTTATAAGTTTGCCTGTGATTTTTACTTCTTGGGCAAAAATGCTTTGTGCAATGAGCAACAAAAGTGAAAATGTGATAATTCGTTTCATATAGAAAAATTTTGCGGTGGAAAGATACAACAATATCATTGAATTAAAAGAA
>JAEEGL016734825.1_pt1 | contig 13908 bp, 8 predicted proteins | sample 9134231 | NCBI WGS metagenome assembly JAEEGL01 (sample SAMN16246548, study PRJNA631951) | gut metagenome | biome: gut microbiome; feature: rumen; material: fiber-attached | host: Bos | place: Iran: Karaj | collected 2018-10
CTTCAAAGAATAAAACTGCTTTTCGTTCATACGCAGAACTTCCGATAATTCGGGTTGTTCTTTATTCAACCACGGACTCACTATAATCGCCGCGTAGAATAGATCAGGGTATTCTGATATCAGTTTGAATGCGAGCTGCGCCCCCAGCGAGAACCCGATAAAAAGTACTTTACTGTCAATAGACCGAATATAACCGGCAAGTTCCCGGATGCAAATATCGGTGTCAAACACCCTTCCGGCTTCCTTACCAAAGCCCATAATATGTGGAACAACAATGTGATATTTCTCCGCAAGGGAATACTGTCTCCCGAAACAATGAACAAAATTAGCTCCGTGAAGCATAACGATCACGCTTTTGTTATCTTTGCCGTATTCTTCAACGTACACGGTACATCACCTCCACAAATCCCGATTTATTTCACACTTTTCCCTGTCCATTATACACAACCGCCCTGCCCTTTTCAAGGCTCCTGCAAAAAAGACAACCGCGACGCCGATGATCGGCAGCCGCGGCAGCGTTCTTGTATTCTTGCTATCTTGCTTTCTTGCTCTCTTGCAACCTTATTCCTCTTCTTCCGGCTCCTCCAAAAGCTTCTCCGTCGCGGCGATCTTGACGCACAGACACAGCAGCTTTGTGGCTGTCAGCAGCTCGTCCACCGGCGGATAGGACGGCGCGATGCGCAAATTTTTGTCCTCCGGGTCGATACCGTAGGGATAGGTCGCGCCGGCGGCGGTCAGCGTGACGCCCGCGTCGCGGCAAAGCTCCCACACGCGTTTGGCGGTGCCGGGATAGACGTCGAGGTTGATGAAATAGCCGCCCTTCGGGTTCGTCCATTTGGCAATATTGTAGCCGCCGAGCTTGTGCTCAAACTCATACAGCACGATCTTGAACTTCGGACCGAGGATGTTGCGGTGCAGCCGCATATAGTTCTTGAGCCCGTCCACGTTTTTATAAAATTTCACGTGGCGGTACTGGTTGAGCTTGTCGTAGCCGATGGTCTGATATTTCAGGCGGTTCTTGATGATCTCGATGTTGCGGTCGGAAGCCGCCAGCGCAGCCACGCCCGCGCCCGGGAAGCTGATCTTCGACGTGGAGGTGAACTCGATCACCATATCGTCGTGCCCGTAGCGGTGGAGCGATTCAAAGATATTGTCCAGCACGTCGCCCTTGCTCGTCAGGTCGTGGACGATATAGGCGTTGTCCCAGATGATGCGGAAATCCTTCGCCGCCGGCTCCATCGCCGCGATGCGTTCCACGGTGTCGTGGGAATAGGTCACGCCCGTGGGGTTGGAGTATTTCGGCACGCAGAACATGCCCTTGACGGACGGGTCCTGAATCAGTGTTTCCACCGCGTTCATATCGGGGCCTTCGTCGTTCATCGCCACGGGGATCATCTTGATGCCGTAGTATTCGCAGATGGCGAAATGGCGGTCGTAGCCCGGCGACGGGCAGATGAACTTGATTTCACCCTGATCCTTCCACGGCGTGCCGTCGGACCCGGTGAGCATGCACTGGGTGATATAATCAAACATCTGGTTGAGGCTCGAGTTGCCGCAAACGATCACGTTGTCCATCGGCACGTCCAGCAGCGCGGCAAAAATCTCCTTGCATTCGTCAATGCCGGTCAGAAGACCGTAGTTGAGGTAGCGAAGGCTGTGGTTGTTGTCGTCGTCCCAGTCGCGCGAGGTGATCGCGTCGAGCAGTCCGTTGGACACCGACAACTGGTCGGTACCGGGCTTGCCGCGCGACATGTCGAGCGTGAGCCCCATCGCCTGATAGTTGCGATAGGCCTCCATGAGCTCCTTTTGCTCCTGCAAAAGTTCGTCTTTTGTTAGTGCTTTGTAATCCGGCATGTGCCGCACCCCTTACTCTATGAAAAGTTTCTCTTAGAAATCCGCGGAACCCGTGGTACGCGGGAACGGCAGAACGTCGCGGATGTTGGAGATGCCCGTCAGGTACATCACCAATCGTTCAAAGCCCAGACCGAAGCCGGCGTGCTTGGTGCCGCCGTATTTGCGCAGGTCGAGGTACCACCAGTAGTCCTCCTCCTTGAGTCCGAGCTCGTGGATCCGGTCGAGCAACACGTCGTAGCGCTCTTCTCTCTGGCTGCCGCCGATGATCTCGCCGATGCCCATCACGAGGCAGTCGCACGCGGCCACGGTTTTGCCGTCGTCATTCAGACGCATATAGAACGCCTTGATCTCCTTCGGATAGTCTGTGACGAACACGGGCTTTTTGAAGACCTGCTCGGTGAGAAAGCGCTCGTGCTCGGTTTGCAGGTCGCTGCCCCATTCCACTTTGTATTCAAACTGATCGTTGTGCTGCTTGAGGATCTCAACCGCGTCGGTGTAGGTCACGCGACCGAAATCGGACGAAGCAACCGCTTCCAGCCGTTCGATCAGACCCTTGTCCACGAACTGGTTGAGGAATGCCATATCCTGCGGACAGGCGTCGAGCACATAGCGGATGACGTATTTGATCATCGCCTCCGCAAGCGCCATATCGTCGTTCAAATCGGCGAACGCGATTTCCGGTTCAATCATCCAGAACTCCGCCGCGTGGCGCTGGGTATAGCTCTTTTCGGCGCGGAAGGTGGGACCGAAGGTATAGATCTTACCGAACGCCTGCGCCATGATTTCGCCCTGCAGCTGACCGGAGACGGTCAGGAACGCGCTTTTGCCGAAGAAGTCCTGGCTGAAGTCCACGGAGCCGTCTTCGTTTTTCGGCGGGTTTTCCATATCGAGCGTCGTCACGCGGAACATTTCGCCCGCGCCCTCAGCGTCGGAGCAGGAAATGAGCGGCGTGTGGGCATAGACAAAGCCGTTTTCGTTGAAGAAGCGGTGCAGCGCAAACGCCGCCGCGGACCGCACGCGGAACGCCGCGGAATAAAGATTGGTGCGCGGACGCAGGTGCGCGATGGTGCGCAGATATTCCACGGAGTGGCGCTTTTTTTGCAGCGGATAGTCGGGCGTGGACGCGCCTTCCACCTCCACGGTCAAAGCGTTGATCTCAAACGGCTGCTTTGCTTCCGGCGTCAGAATCAGATCGCCCGTGACGATCACGGCGGTGCCGACGTTGAGCTTTGCAACAGCGGCAAAGTCGGCGACTTTATTCGCCTCAAACACGACCTGCACGCCCTTGAAGCAGGAGCCGTCGTTGATCTCCATAAAGCCGAGCGTTTTACTGTCGCGGTTGGTACGGATCCAGCCGCAAACGGTAACGGGAGATCCCGTATAGCTTTCGGGCGACGCGTAAAGTTTTGCAATTTCGGTACGTTTCATAGAATTACCCCCAAACGAGCCTGTCTTTCCACAATGTAGTTACAGAATATTATAGCATACTTTGTTCAAAAATCAAGCGTTCGCGGCAAGTTTGGAGGTTGCGACAATTTGAGGAATGCTGTGTGGATCTTTTTATGCAAAAGCGTTGTGAAACAGAACAAGGGAAGGGATTGAGGGACGAAGGGACGCGAAGCAGGTTTTGCAAATTCCAAACGCACACCCGCGAAGGGAAGCCCTTGTAGCGCCGATCTCCGATCGGCTTTGTTCCGCACCGTCCGCGCCCAGTCGATCGGTGATCGACGCTACGGGCGCTGTTTTTATGCAAACGCTTGCTTTATCGGGAAAAATATGATAGAGTTATCATACGACGTAAAGTGAATAATTTTCCGGCATGGTATAGCTATATCCGTTTTGAGAAACACTTTTGAAAAAGTGTCTCTCGAACATTCTCTTAACGGTATAGTTAGACTATGTCACTTTGCGTCGCGGCAAGTGAGAGCGCTTTTTATGCGTCTCGTTTGTCGAGGCGCATTTTTATTTAATCAAAAATACAAAGAAAAAGGGAGACATCGAAAATGAAAGCAATGGTTTGTGAAATGTGCAATAGCCATGATTTGTTAAAGCAGGATGGAATGTATGTTTGCCAAAGCTGCGGAACAAAATACACAGTTGAAGAAGCAAAAAAACTGTTGGTTGAAGGAACTGTAAAAATTGATAAAACTGATGATGTTGAAAAGTTATTAGTTCTAGCTAGACGTGCTAGAGAAAACAGCAACAGCGAGAACGCTGAAAAGTATTATGGTATGATTTTGCAAGAAGATCCAAACAACTGGGAAGCGACTTTTTTTCATGTATATTTTCAATCGGCTCAATGCAAGATTAGAGATATTGAGAGTACAGCGCATTTGTTTGCAAATAATATTGAAAGTTCAATGAGATTAGTTTCTGAGCTTCAAGATGTGGATGCCAAGAACGCTGCATTAAATACAATTATTCTACATTCAAATTCTCTTGCTTCTGTACTCTATACTTCTGCATTAAATCACTTTACTCAATTCCCAACCGTTGCAGGATCAGGATCAGAATTCAGGTCGAGAGCCTCAGCGATTTATTCCATTTACTCAATAATTGAACAATCCTTGTCGACCTATTTCAGTGAAGAGAAAAACCTAATTCTAAATGCGCAAAAAAAAGCGTACTCATATATATGCGACAAACCAAAGTGTTTCAATGAAAGTTTCTTTACAAGAGAATGTAACAGATTAAAAAATGAAATAAAATCAAAAGATCCAAATTGCGAAGTTAAGGAAGAATCCAAGGGCGGCTGCTACGTTGCTACCGCCGTCTACGGCTCATATGATTGTCCGCAAGTCTGGACACTTCGTCGCTACCGTGATAACACACTTGCTAAAACTTGGTACGGATTGCTGTTTATCTATCTTTATTATGCAATCAGCCCCACACTGGTAAAGTGGTTTGGAGAAACCAAGTGGTTTAAGAATATGTGGAAACCCAAACTAGACAGAATGGTTAAACATCTGAATGATAAAGGTGTTGAGGATACACCGTATAATGACAAACGCTGGTAAACCTAAACAACGCCCCAACCAATCGGTCGGGGCGTTGTTTGCTTTCTTGCGCTGCAGCGCGGCGCCACTGTCGACTGATGACTGATGACTATTGACTGTCACCCAAACGCTTTCGCTTCACAGATCACCGGCTCCGCCCGCGATTGCTCGATCACAACGAAGATCGCCTGCGCTTTGACCTTTCTTTTGAACCGCACGATTTTCTGCCGTCCGATCACGGTGCAGCTTTGCAGTTTTTGCAGCTTGCCTGTTTCAGTATATGCCCAAACGGAAAAGCGTTCCACGCGCTGGCTGTGCCGGATGTCCTCTTTGAGCGACAGCGTGCGCACGGTCCGGGCGGTGTCGAAGGTCAGCTGCAGCACGAACGCGCCGGTCGGGAACATGACGCTCGCGCCGTCTTTCAGCGCCTGCACGTCGTCGCCGGCAAGAACAGCGCCGTCCTCTTTCAGCAAAGCATACGACGCCTGCAGCGGATGCCGGAACGGCGCCCGGGTCAGCGCGGTGAAGGTTTTCAGCGTGCGCTGTTCGCGCGGCGAGATCAGGCCGTGTTTGTCGGGCGGCACGTTCAAAAGCAGCGTTGCGTTGCCGCCGACGGTGTTGAAATAAATGTCGGCAAGCTGCTTTGCCGTGCGCTTTTTGCGAAAGAAATAGTATTTCCAATCGTGATAGAACCACCCGGTCGTCACGGAAACGTCCGCCTCCGCGGGGCTCCAGATGAGGTCCGTCTCCCCTTGCAGCGCGTCGCGGCTGCCGAGGTCTTCTTCGCGGCGGTCAAACGTGAGGTCGGTTTCGCTTTGCTGCGACTGCGCGGCAACTTTCTCTGTGAGAATTGCCGGCGCACCGACCACGCTCCATTCGCTCTCGCGGACCTTGCCGCCCTCGTTGCCGATCCAGCGCACATCCGGTCCGCTGATGGCGATCACGGCGTCCGGCTGCAGGGCGCGGATCACAGCATAATAGCGCTGCCAGTCGTAGCGCTGCTTTTTGCCGTTTTTGCCTTCGCCGCACGCACCGTCGAACCAGACCTCAAACAGCTTGCCGTAGTTGGAGCAAAGCTCCGTCAGCTGCGCGACAAAGAAATCGTTGTAGCTTTCCGTGCCGTACTGCGGCGCGTTGCGGTCCCAGGGCGACAGATAAACCCCGAGCTTGAGACCGTATTTGTCGCAGCTTTGTTTTAACTGCGCAAGAACGTCTTTGCCGTAGGGCGTATGCATCACGCTGTGAGTTGTGGTTTTGGTGTCCCACAGGCAAAAGCCGTCGTGGTGCTTTGCGGTGAGGATCACACCGCGGCTGCCGCTTTCTTTGAGCACCCGGCACCACTGGTCGGTGTTGAGCGTGTCGGGACAGAACAAAGAGAGGTCTTCGTTGCCGAGCCCCCATTCGCGGTTTGTCATCGTGTTCATACCGAAATGGATGAAGCTGTAATAGGCAAGACCGCTGTGCGAAAGCTGCCGCGCCGACGGCGTGACAGCGGTCAGACGCGCCAGAAACGCGGCTTCTTCCGGCGTTTTGCCGCCGATGCGCGGACGACCGAACACGGCTGCCGGGTCGGAGATCATAGGCTGCATGAGACTGCTCCTTTCAGAAAAACGCCACTGCCGAAGCAGTGGCGTTGGGTATGCTTCATCAGAACGGGAAGTAGACGTCCAGATCGTGATAGGAGAATTGCAGGTTGCCGGGCTTCACACCGTCTTTATAGGTGATTTCCTTGTAGCCGGCGTCCTTCATACCCTGCACCAGACCGTGCAGCATTTCAAAGTCCTTCACGGTCACGCGGTAGTTCGCGCGGATTTCGGGGAAGGTCTGCTTGTCTTTGTTCTCGTTGATCGTAATGATTTCGGTCGGCTTCGCCAGACGGATATAGCCGAGTTTGAAGCCGGTGCACCACCAGTAGCTGCCGTAGGGACGGCTGAACTCGTGTCTCCATTCGCCTTTGGTCTTTTCCTTGTCGGTCCAGTAGAAGCGTTCAAAATCCATCGACATCATCAGCAGATCCTGATCCTGCGCGCAGTCGTAGTGGTCTGCTTCGCGGTCGGTGTATTTCTTGTAGACGCCGAGCTCTGCGCCATACAGGATGGCGCCGTACTGACCCTTCCACGGCTGCAGCATCCAGTCGGAGTCCTGGTAGGTGAATAAGAAGCGGGTGGTGTCGTACTGGATCCAGAAGAACTGCGACGCAAAGTCATACAGCTTGTTGAAGCCGAAGTTGCGCTGCCACGGATCGTCCGCCGTGAAGAACACGCCTTCCTTGGTGTCAAGCAGATAGCCCACAAGACCGGTTTCCTTGAGCGCTTCGGTGTAGCCGTATTCCGGCTCGGGCTCATAGGTGTATTTGATGGATACCGGCTGGCTGTAGGCGCCGCAGGTCCAGCGACCGTCGTTCTGCACGGCAGCCGCCACACGGTACTGGTGAAGACCGGAATCGCTTGCGTCTTTCATAATCTTGCGGAAAGACGTACGCTCCTGACCGTTGTAGGTATAGGTATGGATCTCGCCCATCAGGGTGTCGTCGACCCATTTGCCATCTTCATTATAGAACTGCAGCTGATAGCTGTCTGCGCCGGGCACGGTCGGCCAGTCGATCACGATGCTGTGGTCAGCGCCGGCAGCAATGATCGGCTTTTCGGGCTTTGCGGGCAGAGAATGGATCTCCAGCTCCTTGGTATACGGGGAATACACCGTTTCGCCGTCCTGCGTCAGATAGGCGCGGATGCGGTAAACGTAGGTTGCGCCGACGGCAAGGACCTTGTCTTTTTCCAGATCGGACACGCTGAACACGGTGGTATCGGTTTCGCCGATTTTGCTCCATTCGCCGTCAACCTTCTGTTCAATCTCGTAGCCGGCAGCACCGGGCAGTGCGTTCCACGAAAGCACCGCCGTGTTGCTCGTGTTGAGCACAACCGTTGCGCCCTTGATCGCGCCGAACGTGGTTTCCGCTGTCAGCACCGGGCTGATCTCGGTTTCGGTGATCAGACCTTCAAAGTTGGCAACTGCGCGCACGCGGAAGCTGTAGCTCGTTTCGGGCTCCAGGTTCTTGACAACGAAGGTGGTCTTTTCGGTAACGCCGATCTCCTGCAGCTCACCGTTGATATACTGATACACGTGGTATTCCGACGCGCCGTCCGCCTTCGGCCATTCCAGCGTCAGGGCATCGTGGTCCGCCTTTTTCAGTGTCAGCGAGGTAACTGCCTTGGGCCACATGGACACGTAGACCGGCGCACTGACAGCCGCCTTTGTCACCTGACCGTTTACCGTTGCGCTTGCCTGCACGCTGAAATGCACCGTGCGCGGCGAGGCAGGATACTTGACGGCATAGGTCGTTTTGGTTGTGGTTGCAACCTCCACAAACTTATCGTTCGTGGAGCTGTCCTTCTTAAAGATGATGTATTCCGACGCGCCGGCGGACGCCGCCCACTTGAGGGTGGCGGAAGCGCCGCCGATGTTGGTCGCGGTGATGCTCGTGACCGGTGCGGGCTTGGTGCTCACCTTGGCAACGGGGCTGTATTTGGCGGCATACTGCTTGAGGCTGCCGTTCTTGACATAGGCGCGGACTCTGTAATACATCACGCCCGGCGCTGCCGGATAGGTGACGGTATAGGTGCGCTTCGTGAGCGTTTTGATCTTTTTATATTCGCCGTCCTTGGTTCTGCCATACAGAATGTAGCCGGTGGCGCCTGCCGCAGCGCTCCATTTGAGCTGGATCTTGGCGGGGGTCTTCTGCGTGGCGGTCAGCTTGCTCACACGCGCGGGCTTCGTCAGTGCGCTGACCTGCTTGGAATCCTTGCCGAACGTACGGGTTGTGCCGTTTTTGACATAGGCGGCAACCTTGTACGTATATTTGGTGCCTGCGTTGAGGCTCTTGTCGGTAAAGGTGGTTTCGCCCGTGTAGGTTTCCACGAGCCAGCGATCCTTTTTGGCGTCATAGGAATAGACGCAATAGCCGCTGGCCTTGCTGACCTTGGACCATTTCAGCTTGATCTGTGTCTGCGATACCGACGCAACCTTGAGGGTGCCGACCTTGCCGACCGCCGTTGCCGCAAAGGCAAGCTGCGTGGTGCAAACGCTCGCGAGCATAAGCAGCGCAAGCAGAATGCTCAGGCTCTTTTTCAGGGTTTTGTTCATGAGATCTCCTCCGTTATTGTGTGAATTAAAGAAGTTGGACACCGCCGACCGGGCGGATATTGAGTACGTAGCAGGCGTCGTCGCCAAACAGGGCGCACATGGCATTGCGATAGGCGTCGAGCATATCGAGCGGCACGAACGCCTGAATCGTGCCGGCAAAGCCGCCGCCGTGCACGCGCCACGCGCCGCGACCGCGCAAAACCTCTTCGCTGATCAGCAACGCCAGCGAAAGCGGCTGGTTGGTGGGACGCTTGGACGTGAACACGTTCTGGTTATAGAGATAGGACGAATAGCCGCTTTCGATCACGAGCGATTTGAACTGTTCAAAATCGCCGTTTTGCAGCGCGTCAAACTCTTTGTCCACTCGTTCGTTTTCGTGGAAGAAATGCAGGGCGCGCAGCACCGCGCGTTCGCCGAGCTGTTTGGAGATGGCAGCGGCGTTGTCCAGCACCTGCTGCTTGTCAACCTCACGCAGCACCTGCTTGCCGAAGAAGCCTGCCACCGCCTCCATCTCGCTGCGGATGGCGGCGTAATCGTCGGTCAGATCGGAGTGGCTGCCCTTGGTGTCCACAATGCACAGCGCGTGATTGCACGACGCAAAGTCGAACGCCACCTTGCCCACCACCGGCGACTGCGGGTCGGCGAAGTCGATGGACACAAAGCCGCCCACGGAGCACGCCATCTGGTCGAGCAGACCGCAGGGCTTTTTGAAATGGACGTTTTCGGCATACTGGGCGATCTTGGCAATCTCCACGGGCGACACCTTGCCGTCGTTATACAGCTCGTTGATCAGCGTGCCGATCAGCACTTCGAACGCCGCCGAAGACGACAGTCCCGAGCCCGACAGCACCTGCGATGCGGTTGCCGCGTCGAAGCCGCCGACCTTATAGCCCAGCTGCACAAAACGGTCGAGCATGCCGCGCACCAGCGCACGGCTGCGTCCGGCGTCACTGTCGCGCACGGCAAGGTCCGCCACCGACACCGCGTCCATCGGATAGCCCGCGGATTTGATGCGCACCACGCCCTCGTCGTTTTTGGCAGCTGCCGCAACCACGTCCAGACTGATGGAAGCCGCCAGCACCTTGCCGTGGTTGTGGTCGGTGTGGTTGCCGCCGATCTCGCTGCGACCGGGCGCGGAAAAGAGCCCGATGTCCTTCGAGCCTGCGGCATCGAAGCGGGTGCGGAACTCTTCCAGCACCTTCAGGAAGCGTTCATACTGTTTTTCATATTGCGCTTTGGTGTAGGCGCGCGCAAACGCGTCGTCCAGCGCGCGGGAGGAAAGCAGCGTTTTGAGCTGCTGATAGGTTGGCATAGAAAGCTCATCTACCTTTCGTCCGTTTTTTCATAATACTTTTATTGTCAGCTGCTTTTGCCCTCGCCCTTCGACAGGCTGACCACGCCGTTAAACGCGAGCAGCACGAGTCCGGACAGCAAAAACAGCAGAATGAACGGCAGCAGGAAGCCTGCGCTCATCGGATCATAGACACTGCGTCCGATGATTGTGTAGGAAAACAGCTTATAGGAAAAACCGACCAGCGACACCAGCAGGTATTTCCAGTATTTCATATCGCTTGTCCCGTACAGCTGGCTGACCGAGTTGATCGGGATGCACGGGAACAGCCGCAAAAAGAACAGCACCACGGCGGAACCGATTTTATTGCGTTCCACCAGATCCACGGCCTTTTCGTTTTTGGCAAGCAGCTTTTCGGCGTTGCCGCCGCCGAAGCGTTTGCCCCAGAAATATTTGATGGTAAACAGCAGCGCCGCGCCGAGGGCGTTGATGGGAATCGCGTAATACGCCGGGAACAGCACCCCGCACGCCACGCAGATGCACGAGAGCGGAAACCACGGGACCACCGCCTTGAGCACAAAGTTTGCCAGGATGATCGCCACGGAAAACCAACTTGCGCCGTTTTGCTGAATCCACTGTTCAAACGAAGAGAGCGCATCGGTATATTTGTGATACCATTCAAGCACGCTGTCCATCTGTGACAGGCGCAGAAACACGATCAGAGCCAGTGCCAGCAGAAAACAGACGAACGCGGCGAAGTTCATAACGCTGCTTCGGCTTCTTTTCCTTTTCACCTGTCCGCCTCCCGCTCACAGACAATGATACATGCTATTATTTTACTATGAACATATGCAATCGGTCAACGGTTTTTTTGAAATTTACAAATTGTTTTCACAGATTTTTTTTCCTCGTCAAAAGTTTGGCAAAATTGCGATTGTGTGATATAATGGAAAAAACGACCGCTGAAAGGATGATCCGTATGAAACTTGTGATTCTCGACGGCTATGCCGAAAACCCGGGCGATCTGTCGTGGGACTTTTTGGGCAATCTGGTGGACCGATTCGACGTCTACGACGTCACGCCGCCTCAGCTGGTGCTCGAACGAAGTGCCGGCGCCGATATTCTGGTGTCGAACAAAACGGTGCTCTCCGGCGACACGATCCGCGCCCTTCCCGACCTCAAATGCATCCTTCTGCTCTCCACGGGCTACAACGTCATCGACGGCAAAGCCGCGCGCGAACGGGGCATTCCCGTGTGCAACATTCCGGCGTATTCCACCAACGGCGTGGCGCAGCTGGTGTTTGCGCTGCTGCTGGAGCTGACCACCGCCGTGGGACTGCATAACGACAGTGTGAAAAACGGCGACTGGGTGCGCTCGAAGCATTTCTGCTACTGGAAGCAGCCGCTCACGGAGCTTTGGGGCAAAACCTTCGGCATCATCGGCTTCGGGCAGATCGGCTCCGCCGTGGCGCAGATTGCCAACGCCATGGGGATGCGTGTGCTCGCCGTGTCACCGCATACGCGCAGCTATGACGGCTTCGGCAGCGTGGACTTCGTTGATCTCGATACCCTGCTCAAAGAAAGCGACGTCGTGTCGCTCCACTGCCCGCTGACGCCCGACACCACGGCGCTGGTCAATGCGGACTTTCTCAACAAGATGAAACCCACCGCCTATCTCATCAACACGTCGCGCGGTCCCGTGGTGGACGAAGAAGCCCTTGCCGCGGCACTGCAAAGCGGCGCGCTTGCCGGGGCGGGCGTGGACGTGCTCTCGTGCGAGCCGCCGAAGGCAGACAATCCCCTTTTGCAGTGCAAGACCTGCATCATCACGCCGCACATCGCATGGGCGAGCTTTGAAGCGCGCAGCCGGTTGATGGAAATTTTCAAAGGCAATCTCGAAGCGTTTTTGGCCGGTCAGCCGCGCAATGTTGTCAACTAGTCGACAGTCAACAGTCGTCAGTCGTCAGCGCGCGCCGAACATACTTCCAAAACAAAAAAGAGCACCGCGCGAACACCAATACAGTCAAAAAGAGCAGGCAGCCGCCTGCTCTTTTTGAACTGTTGACTGATGACTGTCGACTGTCGACTGTTTCAAAAAGCGCTCACGCTTTTTGAAACTTCACTTTCGCCGTAAACAGATCGCCGCTGATGGAAAGCTCCAGCTTTGCGCCCTGCAGCTCGCACAGGTTCTGTGCGATGGAAAGCCCGAGTCCGCTGCCGTCGGTGGAGCGCGACGCGTCGCCGCGCACAAAGCGCTCCATCAACTCCTCCACCGGGATGTTGAGCTGCGTCTGTGACACGTTCAGCAGCGTCAATACGCCCCAGGTATCCTCCTGCGTCAGACTGAGATAGACGCGCGTGCCGGGCATGGCGTATTTTTTGACGTTGTTCATCAGGTTGTCGAGCACGCGGTAGCACAGCTTGCTGTCGGCGCGCACAAGCACGTCGCTGTCTGCCGATGTAATCAACTCGAGGTTTCGTTCGCGGAACGCGTCCTCATATTCGCCTGCGATCTGGTTTGCCAGCTCCGCCAGCCGCAGATCGACGAGATCCACGCGGATGTTGCCGCTCGACGCTTTGCTCGCCTCCACAAGGTCTTCAATCAGCTTTTTGAGCCGTTCGCTCTTTTCGCCGAGCACGGCGAGATATTCCTTGGCGGTCTCGTCCTGAATGTCGCAGCGCGAGAGGAGATCGACATAGTTGATGATGCTCGTCAGCGGCGTTTTGAGATCGTGCGACACGTTGGTGATCAGCTCGGTGCGCATGTGCTCGTCCTTGATCGCGTTCGAAACGGCGATGCGCAATCCGTCGTTGATCGAGTTGACGTCGCGGGCAAACCCGGCGATTGCGGGACTTTGTTCGTCCACCGCCAGATGCACGTCATAGTCGCCGCCGCGGATGCGGTGCACGGCTTCGATCCCGGCGCGCACACGGTAGGCGTAGCGCAAAACATAGACCGCCAGCCACACGTTGTAGCCGAAGATGACGAACAGCAGCGGGATCGCAAGCACATACACTTCGCACCCCATGAGGATCACGGTAAGGACGCCGAGGACTGCGTTCGGCAAAAAGCCGAGCAGCAGCACACGCTTTTTCACGTCTTTGTAAAGATCGGCGTATTCCACCGGATGCTTTTCTTTTTTTGGATGCGCTTCCCGATACGCCTTGTGCCACGTGCGGATCTTGCGGATGAGCCACACGAGGAAGAAATTTCTAAACAGCGTGTGTTCCTTGATATGGCGGACGACAAACAGCAGCCAGTCAATGAAGATCGCCATCACTGCAGCAGCGCACAGGGCGACGAAGGTATTGACCAGCGGCGTTGCGACCATCCAGCCTCCATCGAGTTGTTCAAGATACCAATAGACCAGCGCAACCACGCCGGCAATCGCGCTGACATGCAGCGCAAGACGCAGCAGCGTAAAGATCCGGTCAAGCGGCAGCATGTGCAGTTCGTCGTCATCATGGCGGCGGCCGGCACGGATCACAAGATAGACCAGGCACAGCAGAATGCCGGCAAGGCAAATCAGGTCCAGCTTTACCATACTGCCAACCGTTTCATATATGCCTTCATAGTTCGCCTGATGGGTGCGGAACGCATCCTTTGCCGCAAGGCTTTCGTCA
>JAEEGL010818176.1_pt1 | contig 13907 bp, 3 predicted proteins | sample 9134231 | NCBI WGS metagenome assembly JAEEGL01 (sample SAMN16246548, study PRJNA631951) | gut metagenome | biome: gut microbiome; feature: rumen; material: fiber-attached | host: Bos | place: Iran: Karaj | collected 2018-10
GGGGGGGACGAAAAGAAGAAGATGATTGACTGGCTTGAGGCGAACGGCAAGGGACACGCCAAGGCCAAGTACCAGCTCCGCGACTGGCTCTTCAGCCGCCAGCGCTACTGGGGCGAGCCCTTCCCCGTCGTCAACATGGACGACGGCTCCACGCTCCTCCTCGACGACGGCGACCTCCCGCTCACGCTTCCCGAGATGGAGGACTTCAAGCCGACCGGCACGGGCGAGCCGCCCCTCTCCAAGGCCAAGGCCTGGCTGCGCTACACCGACCCGAAGACGGGCCGCCAGGGCTGGCGCGAGACGAACACGATGCCGCAGTGGGCCGGCTCCTGCTGGTACTACCTCCGCTACATCGACCCGCACAACGACAAGGCCTTCGTCGATCCCGCGAAGGAGAAGTACTGGATGCCCGTCGACCTCTACGTCGGCGGCGCCGAGCACGCCGTGCTCCACCTCCTCTACGCGCGCTTCTGGCACAAGGTCCTCTTCGACCTCGGCCTCGTCTCGACGAACGAACCCTTCCACAAGCTCGTCAACCAGGGCATGATCCTCGGCCTCTCCTACAAGGACGGCCGCGGCGTCCTCGTCCCGACCGACCAGGTCGACCTCTCCGGCGACACGCCCGTCAGCAAGGTCACGGGCGAGAAGCTCACCGAGTTCGCCGCGAAGATGTCGAAGTCGCTGCGCAACGTCGTCAACCCCGACGACGTCGTCCGCGACTACGGCGCCGACGCGATGCGCCTCTACGAGATGTTCATGGGGCCGCTCAACGCGGTCAAGCCCTGGAACGCCAAGGGCGTCGAGGGCGTCTACCGCTTCCTCAAGCGCGCCTGGCGCATGGTCCGCGACCAGCCGATTGTCGACCGTCCGCTCACGGCCGACGAGGCCCGCCTCGTCCATGCCTCCATCAAGAAGGTCACGGCGGACATCGCCTCGCTCGACATGAACACGGCGATCAGCCAGCTCATGATCTTCCTCAACGCCTTCTCGGGCGAGGACAAGGAACTTCCGCGCGAGGCCGCCGAGACCTTCACGCTGCTTCTCTCGCCCTTCGCGCCGCACACCTGCGAGGAGCTCTGGGAGCACCTCGGCCACAACGAATCGCTCGCCTACGAGCCCTGGCCGAAATACGACGAGAAGCACCTCGCCGTCGACGAGGTCGAAATCCTCGTCCAGGTCCTCGGCAAGCCGAAGGCGCGCATCATGGTCCCGGCCGACGCCAATGACGACGCAATGCGTGAAGCCGCGCTCGCGGACGAGAAGGTCCAGGCCGCCATCGCGGGCAAGACCGTCCGCAAGGTCATCTGCGTCAAGGGACGTCTCGTCAACATCGTCGCCAACTGACGCCGAAACGGGATGTCTGGGGGCGGGACATTCCTCCCCGGGACAAAGCGCGATGCAAAATGGCGCGGCCTGAATCAGGCCGCGCCATAGGTTCTTCGGATTAATGCCTAAGCCCCATTGCGCCCGTGGGGTTTGGCATACATTCTGCTACATTCCCTGCGGAGCCCATTATGCTTTTTTTGAATCCCTGGATGCTACTCGGGCTGCTGGGGGTCTCAATCCCGCTCATGCTCCACCTCTTCAACCGGCGCAGGCAAAATCGGCGTGAATGGGGTGCCATGATGTTTCTGGAGGCGAGCCTCGCGCAGCGCCGGAGGCGCGTTCTGGTCGAGGAGATTCTCCTCCTGGCGACGCGCTGTCTCATCGTCGCTTTCGCGGCGCTTGCCTTCGCGCGCCCCTTCGTGAGCGCGGGAAGCGCCGTCCTGTGGGTCGTCATCGGACTCTCTGGAATCCTCGCCGTTGTCGGGCTTGCCGCCTCCGCCGCCGTCTGGTCGCAACCTGGCCTCCGCAAGCGCCTCTGGATCGCCGCCGGAGCGCTCGGCGCCTTCGCCGCCGCGAGCGTCCTCGTGGAAGGGGTCGTCCGCTACACCCGCAACTCCCGCTCCGGCGCACGCGACGTGGCGATCATCCTCGACGGCTCGTCGTCGATGACGATTACGTCCGACGGCGTCCGCAACTTCGACGAAGCGAAGAAGGTGGCGGACGCCTTCATCCAGTCCTGCCCGCGCAATACGGCCTTCGCCCTTGTCGTCGGCGGATCGGTCCCTCTGGCGCTCACCCCTGCCCCGACAACCGACCGTCACCTCCTCCTCCGCCTTCTCGACGAGGCCGTTCCGCTCCAAGGCACCCTTCAGGCACCCGATGCGCTCGCCCTTGCCGCCTCGGTCCTTTCGCAGGGTTACAACGGCAACAAGCAGATTCTCCTCGTGGGCGACGGCCAAGCCGAGGGCTGGGCGCTGGGCGACGACGATACCTGGGCCTGCGTGGGCGAGCTTTTCGAGCGCCTCCCCGGACGCCCGAAGGTCGTCTGGCGCACCCTGCCCATTCCATCCGGACTCCGCAACCTCACCGTCTCCTCCATCGCCTTTTCGCGCGACGTCATCGGCACCGACCGCGAGGTGCGCATCGACGTCACGGTCGCCAACAACGGCGAGGAGGCGGCCACGCCACGCGGGGTTTCCCTCTCCGCCGAAGGACGTACCTACTCGGACGCCTCCCTCGGCCAGCTCCAGCCGGGCGAGCGGCGGACGGTCTCCTTCCGCCACCGTTTCGGCAAGACTGGCACGCATCCCGTAACGGCGACGCTTGACGTCGAGGACGAACTTGCGGCGGACAACACGCTCGTCCGCATCGCCGCCGTGCGCGGCGAAATGCGCGTCCTCGTCGTCGAGGGCGCCAAGGCGCGCCGTCTCTCCGACCGTCCCGGCGCCTTCCTCGCCCTCGCCCTCGCGCCCTCGCCCACCACCGTTGAACCGTTGAACCATTCGACTAGTGAACCGTCAAACCGTCAAAACGTCAAACCGTCAAACTCTCACACCATCTTCCGCCCCGAACTCGTCGACGCATCCGGCCTCAACGCCATCTCCAACCTCTCCGCCTATGCCGCAGTCATCCTCGCCGACGTCCCTTCGCTGCCGGAGGCGACGGCGGACCGTCTTGCCGCCTACGTCGAACGCGGCGGCGGCCTTCTCGCCGTCAACGCATCGCGCGCATTGCCCGCCTTCTACAATGGCTGGCGCGATGCCGACGGCGCGCCCTTCCTGCCGCTCGTCCTGGAGGGCGACGCCCCGGCGGTTTCGGACGGCGTGCCGATCGACCCGCGCACCCTCGCGCACCCGGCCCTCGCCGAACTCGCCGAACGCGGCGACCTCGCAACGGCGATTTTCGAAAACCTCTGGAAGGCGGCGCCCTCCGAGGCGACCGGCGTCCGCGTGGGGGGCCGCCTCTTCGACGGTTCTCCACTCTTCGCCGACCGCAAGGCCGGCAAGGGACACATCGTCCAGTTTGCCGCCGCCCTGGACCCGGCCGCCGGCAACCTCATCTCGCGCCAGAGCTTCCTGCCGATGGTCCATGAACTCCTCCACTACCTCGCCCGCCCCGTGGCGCCCGACCTCAACCTGCACCCCGCACGTGGTGTCTCCCTCGCCCTTGCAGGCGGCGCAATGCCCGACCTGCCCGAAGTCCAGGCGGCGCGCGGCCTGCGCGGCGTCTACCGCTCAAAGGCGGACGGATCCGTCCGCAAGGTCTCGATCGACGGACCCGTTGAGTTCAACTGGATGCACAAGCCCGTCGACCCATCGCTTCCACCCAACGCGCCCGTGACGATTGAGTGGACCGGTTCAATCACCGTGCCGCAGTCGGGCACATTCCGCCTCTATTCACACAGCGGCGGCACCGTCTCCATCGCCCTCGCGGACGACAAGCGCCACTTCGGCCTCCGCCGCTCCGACATCAAGGTCGACCTCGTGGCCGGCGAGCGCCATGACATCGTCGTCACCTATTCCGGACGCAACCGAGACGGCTCGTTCCTGACCCTCCGCTGGTCTGGGCCGGGCGTCGGCGATCAGGTCATCCCCGCGTCCAGGCTTTCGCCGATTCGCGTCACGGACAAAGAATGGGCTGAAACCTACCCTGTCGAGGTCGTGGCACCCGACACGCTCGCCCCGCTCTCCGCCACGCTCCGCCTGACGCGCGATTCGCTCTCGCTCCACGTCCCCCACCGCCTCACGCCCGGCGTCTACACCGCGAGCATTCCGGCCGTCTTCGCACCCCAGCTCGCGGAGCTTTCGACCCTTTCGAACGGCTTCGCGCGCCTTTCGTTCTGCGTGGCGACAGACGGCGCCGAAAGCCGTCTCGCGCCCGTCACGCCCGACGAAGCCGCCTTCGCGGGCCGCTACATCGACCTCTCCGTCGCGGACAACCCCGACGACATGGACCGGGCCATGAACGGCGAGGCCATCGGGCGCGAACTCTGGCGCTACGCCGCCGTACCGCTCCTTCTCCTCCTCCTCCTTGAAATCCTCTTCACGCGCTGGATCACGGAGCAGCGCCGCACGGGCGAGGAGGGCCGCGTCGCCTTCGACGAGGCGAACAGGCCGTCCTCGCGCTTCAACGAGATTCTCCGCGCAATCCAGAACGGAGGACGCGCATGAACCTCTCCTTCCTCAAGTACATCCTCCGCCTCGTCCTCGCCGCCGCCGCCGCCTGGATCGCCCTGCGCCTTCTCGGTCTCGTCCTCGCCTTCGGCTCCACCTTCCCGCTCTGGGCCATGGCCCTCGTCATCGGCGTCGGCTGCGTCTTGATCGGCCTCTTCTACCGGCGCGAACGCCGCCTTGTCTCCGAACGGTGCGGCCGATGGCTCGTCGCGCTCCGCTGCGCCGCCTTCTGCATCGTGTCGTTCATTCTGCTTCAGCCCATCCTCCAGCGCACCGTCACGCGCCGCATCGAGCGCACCGTCGCCGTCCTCCTCGACGTCTCGGACTCCATGCGCTTCACGGACGACGGCTGGAACGCCAGCGAACATCTCTCGCTCGCGCGCCAGGCCGGACTTGTCCGCGAAAGTGAAATCCTCCTGCCGTCGCTGGAGACCTTAGCCTCGCGGATGGAACGTCTCGCCCCCTGGCTTGAGTCCGGCCTCGGCGAGGGGCGTACGCCAGCCGCTTTCCGCCGCCTCGCCACCGACACGCGCCGCGCCGCCGAAAAGCTCGCAAAGGAACTCGCCTCCCCGGCCGTCGCGTCCGCGACAAACCCGGCCCTCGCGGCCCTTTCGCGCCAGCTCAACGCCTCCGCCATCCCCGCCCTGCGCGACCTCTCCCCCGCCGACGGCACCTTCATGGCCTCGGCCGCCCTCGGCGAACTGCGCGACCTCATTCCGCCGGCGCGCGCAGCGGCCGACGAACTCGCCTGGGCCGCCCTCGGCACAAACCGGCAGTCCGTTGTCGCCGCCTACGCCACTACCAACCGCTTCACCCTCGCTGCCAATATCCTCACCAATTCCCTCCGCCGCCTCCCCGACCGCTACGGCGTACAGCATTTCGGAATTGGACGCCACCTGAGTCCGATGACCTCCGACCTCGTCCTCGCCTCCGAGCCCGCACAGTCGTCCGCGACCGACTTCACCACCGCGCTGGAATCGGTCCTCAACGACATCCCGTCGGAGCAACTCGCCGGCGTCCTCCTCCTTACTGACGGCATCCACAACGGCGACGCCGCCGTCGAACCCGTCGCCCGCCAGCTCGGCGCCCGCGGCGTCCACGTCAGTTCGGTCATCGTCGGCAGCGAGGCCGCGCCCTTCGACCTCGCCATCGCGGACATCGCCGCGCCGGAGTCCGTCTTTCTGGGCGACAAGGTCCGCGTCCGCGGCGTCCTCTCCGCCTCGCAGGCGCACGGGAAGGAGGCGAAAATCTCCCTTCTCCTCGACGGCGAGAAGGTCGACGAAACCACCATCCCCATCTCGGAGGACGCCTTCCGGCGCGAGTTCTCCCTCTCCCATGCTCCGACGAACAACGGCCTCGCCCGCTACGAGCTGACCATCGACAACCTCCCCGACGAACGCTTCCCCTCCAACAACACCTGGAAGGTCGACGTCGCCGTCAGCGACGACCGGACACACGTCCTCCTCGTCGACGACTACCCGCGCTGGGACTTTCGCTATCTCCGCAACCTCTTCTACGCCCGCGACAAATCCGTCCATCTCCAATACGTCCTCCTCCACCCCGACACCATCGCCGGCGTGGACGTGACGAACCGACCGCCAGCCGCCTCGGCCTCCCGCCCCTTCGGCGAAGCCGAGGCCGGCACCCTTCCCGAAAGCGCCGAGGAATGGCGCAAGTTCGACGTCATCATCCTCGGTGACATCGGCCCCGACGTCCTCACGCCCGACATGCAGGAGCACCTAACCGAGTGCGTCATCGAGCGCGGTGCCATGCTTGTGACAATCGCCGGACCGCGCGCCATGCCCCACGCCTTCCCCACCAATTCGCCCCTCGCAACCCTTCTTCCCTTCGACTACGCCGCCAGCGGCGCAGGTGCAGGGAAGAAGGGAACAGAGAACAGGGAACAGGAATCAGGGGGCAGGGGTCAGCCCAGCGACGCAACGATGCAACGAGACTTCTGGCAGGCGCCGGAAAAAGCCTTTTCCATCGCCTTGACCCCTGCAGGGCGCCTGCACCCCGTGATGCAGCAGTCAAGCAGCATGAGCGAGAACGAGCAGCTCTGGAAGTCGCTTCCCAAATGCCACTGGCGCTTCCCGATTCTTTCCGCACGTCCCGGCGCGGAAATCATCGCCTACGCCGAGCCGGCGGAAACCGGCGACGCCGTCGCGGAGGCCACGACCGCCCGCAACGCCGCCGCCCAACTGGAGGCCGAACGCCTCCGGCGCGAACGGCAGGCCATCATCATCGCCCACAACGTCGGGCGCGGCAAGGTCCTCGCCCTCAACACCGACGAGTCCTGGCGGCTTCGCTACCGCATCGGCGATGTCCGCCACCACCGCTTCTGGGGGCAGATCATCCGCTGGGGCCTCGGTGAACGCCTCCGCAGCGGCACCGCCCAGCTCCGCATCGGCACCGAGCGCATGACCTACACGCCCCACGAGCCCGTCCGCCTCGTCGCCCGTGTCTTGAACCCGGACTTCACCCCCGTCACGGACGCCACTCTGCGCGCTGCGGTGCGCAGCGCGGATGGCGGAGAGGATCGCCCCTCCAGTGGAGATGGCCAAACCGCCAGTGATGGCCGAATGTTCGGCCAACCCCACCAGACGATCGACTTCACCTACGTCCCCGACTCCCAGGGCCTCTACGAAGCGTTCCTCCCGCCCTTCGAGGAGCCCGGCGCCTACATCGTCACCCTTCTCGACCCCGAGCGCTACAGCGGGGAGGAGGCCGGCCACGAGGTCTCCACGATGTTCTTCGTCGCCTCCTCGCGCCGGCCGATTGAAATGGCAAACGTCTCCGCCTCGCGCGAAACGGTCGAGGCCCTTGCGCGCTGGACAGGCGGCCGCGTCGTACGCCCGCATGAGGCCGCAGACCTTGGGGAAGACTTCGGTGAGGGCAGCCGCACCGTCAAGGAACCAGTCGAAATCGCGATCTGGTGCCGCCCCTGGCTCTTCCTGTTGCTCGTGGCCCTGGTTGTGGCGGAGTGGGTTCTCCGCAAGATGAGAGGTCTCGTATGAACAACTACAACCTCTGGGAAAAGGTGACGCTCCCGCCGGAACTGCTCGCGTGTCTAAACGCAATGATCCGGCGCATCCGCCTGCTGCAGCTGACGCGCGGGCTTCTTGCCACCGCCGGCGTGGCACTCGCCTCGATCCTCGTCGTCATGGGCATTGACGCCGCCCTGGTCATCTACTCCGACGCCGTCCGCCTCGGCCTCTCCCTCGCTGCGCTGGCCCTCACGCTCCTCACCGCCTACATCGCCCTCTGGCGCCCGCTCGCCGACCCGATCACGCCCGTCCGAATGGCCCGCATCGTCGAGACCCGCCATCCCGAACTCCAGGAACGCATCAGTTCCGCCCTCGAGCTCCTCGGTGCCGGCGGCGGGGCCGCCGCCGAAGGTTCCGGACAGCTTCTCGAAATCCTCGCCTCGGACGCCGCCGCCGACATTACCGGCGTCTCGGCCCGCGACGAATTCCGCGGCACGACGCTCCGCCCCGTGATCATCTCTGTTTCAGCCGTCTTCGCGATTCTGCTCGTCCTCTTCGTCGGCTGGCCACGACAGTCCGCCCTCCTCTTCGCCCGCGCCGTCGCCCCCGGCGCTCCGCTCGGCAATCTCGCCGCGCGCGGCTTCTCCGTCACACCGGGCGACATCGTCATCGTCGCGGGCGAAAGCATTCTCTTCACGCTCACGGCCCCCGGCGAAACCGGCTCCCGCGCTGAGCTCTGCATCGAGCGCCCCGGCGAGCCCCTCGCGGTCGAACGGCTCGCCCGCCGCTTCAGCACCGACGACGCCGAGGCCGTCTTCGAACTTGAAATGCCAGCCGTCCACCAGTCGTTTCGCTACCGCATGCGTCTCGGCAACGCCCTCACCCGGTACTATTCCGTCACGGCCGTGCCGCCGCCCGCCCACGGGCCATTCGACTGCATCCTCTCCTACCCGGACTACACCGGACTCGGCACCACGCAGTTCACGGCCGCTGCTGCCGTACGCCTCTCCGCCCCCGTCGGCACCCGCGCCGGCGTCCGCACCGCCCTCAACCGCAAGATGGACGCCACCCTCCATGTCGGCGGACGCGCCCTCGCACCCACCGAGCCCCTTCCCGCCGACGAAGTCACCTTCGACTGGCTCGTGGAACCGCTGAACGGCTCCGCCCGCTGGGGACTCGCCCTCCGCGACGCGCGCGGCTTCACGAACGCCCCCGTCTGGGCCCTCTACGAACCCGTGCCCGACTTCGCCCCGCACGTCCAGCTCACCTATCCGACGGGCAACGCCTACACGCTCCCCACCTTCGGCCTCCTCAAACTCGTCTACGCCCTGCGCGACGACTACGGCCTTTCACAGACGCAACTCGCAATTCTTCCCGACAACGACCGCACGCCGTGGTACGTCGATCTCGAGCCCGCAGCCGACGGTGACCATGCCTGGAACGTCGCCCATGAACTCTCCCTCGCCGAATTCCAGCTCGGCGGCGCGCGCTCACTGCGCATCTGGCTTGAGGTCTCCGACAACCTTCCTTCGCACCTGGGCGGCCCGAACGTCTCAAAGAGCCGTGTCGTCGCCGTCAATCTGGACAACGGACAGAAGCGCTCCCTCGCCGACCAGGTCCGCATCCCCGAGCGCGAAGCCCTCACAAACCTCCTTGAAACAGCCGCGCGCCGCCTGGAAGAGGCCGCCCGCAAGATCGCCGACGTCACGAACCAGACCGACGTCGCCGTTATCAACAAGGCCCTTCAGGAGGCCGCCACCGTCGCGGACAAGGCCGTGGAGGAAGTCGGTAAGGCTGCCGACACGGCCGAAAAGGGACTCTTCGCCGGCATTTCCGAAGATGTCCGCGACGTTGCCGAGCAGGCCGTCGGCGAAGCCGTCGAGGCCACCGCCGAAACCGTAGCCGCAGAAGACGACGACGAACGCCGCCGCCTCGCGGAGGAGGCTCTCGCCGCCCTCACCTCCGCTGCGAAGGAGACACGCGACCTCGTTCCGGAAATCCTCGAAAAGGACAAGGTCCTGGAGGAGGCCTCAGCCATCGAATCCGCCGCCGCCGAGGAGGCCCGCCTGGCGCAGAAGGCCATGGAGCGGCAACTCACGGACGCCGAAATGACGGCCTGGCAGGCGAAGCAGGAGGAACTTGCCGACAAGGTCGACGCCTATGACCTCCGCAACGAAATCCTCGACAAGGAGGCCCCCTCCGTCGGCGAGGAGGCCCCCAGTTCTGATGGTCGAGCTGCGCCGGAACAGACTGCGGAAGAGGGAACAGGGAATAGGGATCAGGAATCAGGGATCAGGGATCAGGCCGATGATGCAACGATGCAACGACCCGACGATGCAACGAACAAACGAACAAACGAACAAACGAATAAACGAACAAACGACACACCGCGCGAGGCTGCCGAGGCGGCGCGCGCCGCAGCGCGGGCAGCCGAAGAGGCCAAGGCCGTCGACCTCGACGAGAAGAAACTCCATATGGCGCGCCAGGGCGAAGCGGCTGCCAGGGAGAGTAAGCGCGCCGCAACCGAGGCGCAGCGCGCAGTCGAGGCGCTGAAGTCGCTGGCACGCGACCGAAAAGAACTCGAGGCCGTCCGCGACGCCGCCGAAGCCACCGCCCGCGAGGCGTCCGAACTCGCCGACGACGCGCTCCAGGTACGTCTGGAGGCCGTACGCGAGATGGCGGCCGCAATCCCGCCCGATGTCGCAAAGGCAATGGATCTGGCCCGTCGGTCTGAAGACCTTGCCGCCCTCGCGGACAAGGCGCGCAAGGCTGTGGAGGAAGGCCACCCGATTGCGCCGGAAGCTCTCGCCGCAAAGGCGGCCGCCCTCCGTAGCGAAGCCGAAGAGCTTGCCAAGGCCGCTGCCGGCAACCCCTTCCTCAAGCAAAGCGCCGAAATGGCAGCCGAAGTCGCCCGCAAGGCGGAGGAGGCCGTTGCCGGCCTCCGCGCCGCCATGCGCGAAGGCAATGGCGAAGAAGCCGTGCAGCAGGGGCTTGAGAAGGCCGCCGAAGCCGCTGAGAATGCCGCCAAAGCGGCGGAAGGCGCCGCCGACAACGCCGAACGCGCGGCGAGCGACGCGCAGGAGAATGCCGTCAAGTCCGCCGAGGAGGCCGCAACTATCGCCGAGGAGGCCGAAAAGCTCCATGAGGAATTGCAGCAGGCCATCGCCGCCTCACGCGCCGCGCTCGCCTCTGGCGAGCAAGTCGAAGGTCAAAAGTCGAATGTCGAAAGTCCTGATGGTCGAACTGAGTTCGACCAATCGGGAAAAGCGCCTAGCGATGCAACGACCCAACGACCAAACGAAGAAACGACCAAACGAGTAAACGAGCAAGCCGCTGCCCTCGCCGCACGCGCGGCAGAGGCGGCCAAGCAGGCCCAGGCGGCAGAATCGGTTGCGCGCCAGAAGCAGGCCTGGCTCTCCGCCGACACCGCGCAGAAGGCGCGGCAGGCGGCCGACGCCGCCCGGCGTTCCGCCGAGGCTGCGGTCCAAGCCGCCCAAGCCGAACTGGCGGGGCAGAAGCCCCAGGCCGATCAAAAAGGCGGCGAGGCGAAACGCCTCGCCGAGGAAGCCACGCGCAACGCCGAGGCCGCGAAGGCGAACGCAGACCTGCTCGCCGTTCCCGCCGCCGAACACGCCCGCCGTGCCGCCGAACATGCCAAACGCGCCGCCGCACTCGCCTCGGGCGAGCCAGTCGAAAGTCCTGATGGTCGAACTGAGTTCGACCAAGCGAGGGAACAGGAAACAGGGAATAGGGATCAGGGGTCAGGGGCCAGGAATCAGCCCAACGATGCCGCGAACCAACGAGCAAACGACGCGGTGGCCGAGGCGGCGACCACCGCCATCAAGGCGGCACGTGAAGCCGCCGCCGCCGCCGAAAAGGTCGCGGCCGATCGGCGGGAAAACCTGCCGGTTGAAGCGGCGCGCGCGGCCCGGACGGCCGCCGACCACGCTGAGGCTGCGCTGAGGGAACAAGCGGAAAGTCCTGATGGTCGGACTGGGTCCGACCAAAACCAGCAAACTACCAATCCCACCGCTCATCAAACCAGCGCTTTGGAGGCGGCACAAGCCGCTGCCAAGGCGGCCCGGCGTTCCGCAAGCCGTCCGGACGAGCAGGTCGCCGAACTCGCCAACGAAGGCCGCCTTGCGTCAAAGGCGCTGGGGAACGTGGGCGAGAAGGTCGCGGACGCCGCGCGTCTGGCCCAGGAAAGCGCCGCCGAAAAGAAGGCGGCCGCAGGCGACGCCGAAAAAGTCGCCGCTGCCGATGCAAAGGCCGAAGAGGCGCGACGCCTCTTCGAAGATGCGCGCCGCGAAGCGCAAAGCATCGGACAGGGGCTGGCGCAACTCGCCTCCGAGACGCAGCCGGTCATCGCCAACGCCGAGCGGATTGCGCGCGAAGAGGCCGAGGCCCTCAAGCGACTTGAGGCGCAGGACCCGAATGGCGCCCCCGCGCCCCTGCCCGAGACGCTCCCCGGCCAGACCGCCCTCCAGGGCGCGCGCGACGTCAAACGCCTTCTGGAGGAGAACCGCCAGGCGGCGAGGCATTTGGAGAATGTCGGGAACTGGGGCATGGGCAACCCCAACGAGGCCCTCCGCCAATCGGAAGCCCTCACCTCGCGTGCCAGCCAGGCCGCCGAGCGTGCCGAGGCTCTTGCCGAAATGCCGGGCATCCGCGCCGCGCCCGCCTCTGGCGAGCAAGTTGAAAGTCAGAAGTCGAATGTCGAAAGTCCTGATGGTCGAACTGCGTTCGACCAATCACCTCAAGGCTACACCTCGCGCGAGGCGGCGGCACTGGGCGAACAGGTCGCCTCCGCCCGGCAGCAGACCGAAGAAGCCCGCACCACCCTCGATTCCGCCATGCAACGCCCCGACGACGCCACGATGCAACGCCCCAACGACGACACGATGCCACAATCTAATGATGCAACGATGCAACGGCCAAGCGACGCCGCCGCTGCGGCCGCCGCCGCCGAAGCCACGGCCCGCGCGGCCGAGGCCACCGCAACGAAGGCGGCGGAACGCGCGAACAGCTCCCTGGAGAATCGGCAGAACCGCGCATCGACTGCGCTTGACGCTTCCGAGAAGGCCTCTCAAAAGGCGGCGACCTCGGTTGCCAAACTGGCCGAATCGGCCGGCAAGCTTGTGGCCGAAGAGGCGCTCCGCGCCGCAGGCACCGAGAAAGTCGACGGTCAAACGTCGAAGGTCGATAGTCCTGATGGGCAAACCAAGTTCGACCGAATCACCGGCGAGTCCCTCTTCAATCTCGTCTCGCACATCTCTTCCGCCACAGGCAAGGCGACTGCGGCGCGCGAACTTGCCAGCAACGGACAATTCGAAAGTCCTGATGGTCAAACTGAGTCCGACCAGACGAGGGAACAGGGAACAGGGATCAAGGATCAGGAACCTGAAAACCGACAAACCGACAAACCGACAAACCGACAAACTGCGAAGACGGCGGCTTCGGCCGCAGCCGAAGCCGCCGCCGAGGCCGACGAGGCGATTCGCGAGGCACGGCTGATGCAGGAACCGACTGCGGAGCAGGTTGCGGCGGCGCGTGAGGCCTACAAGGCCGCGCTTGCCATGCGAAAACTGGCTCAGGAACACGCCGAAAAGGCAGGCCTCGACACCGAGACGATGAAGGCAAAGAAGACCGATGGCGGACGGAAGCGCGCACGCGACCCCAATCGCCCGAAGAAGCCCGCCCTGACCCAAAAGGACGGCGGCGGAGGTGGCCAGCATGAGGAAACGGAAGAAGAGGAGTACGAGGACGGCCTTTCGCTGGAGATGCCCGAATGGTTGCGCAAGCTCGGCTTCCCGCGCTCCGAATGGCTCAAGTATAAGGGTTCGCTTGAATCGGGCCTTCCCGACGGCGCCCTCGACAAGGTCGCGCCTGAATACCGTGACCTTGTCCGCCGCTACTTCGAACTTCTGTCGAAGGAGAAGTAGGGAACAGGGAATCGCGCTTGAAAAAGCGGCGTGGGGGTTGTATACTTTCTAAATAATGCATTTGAGGCTTAAGCCATGTCGCTAATCAGGAAAAAAGGTAAACCTAGGATTCTCGTCGTCACACCGGAGATCACCTATCTCCCCGACGGCATGGGCAATCTCGCGCATCGCGCCAACGCAAAGGCCGGCGGCCTGGCGGACGTTTCCGCTTCGCTCGTCGCCGCCCTCTTTGAACAGGGCGCCGATGTCCATGTGGCCCTCCCCCACTACCGCCGCATGTTCCACATGGACGTCGGCCAGCTCATCAGCGACGAACTCCGCGTCTACCAGAACCGCCTCGCCAGCGACCGCGTCCACCGTGCCGAGGACCGCTGCTTCTACTACCGCGAACGCGTCTACAGCCGCAGCGACCAGGAGAATCCGCGCCTCGCCCTTGCCTTCCAGCGCGAAGTCATCAACAACATCATCCCGACGGTCGA
>JAEEGL011428665.1_pt1 | contig 13907 bp, 14 predicted proteins | sample 9134231 | NCBI WGS metagenome assembly JAEEGL01 (sample SAMN16246548, study PRJNA631951) | gut metagenome | biome: gut microbiome; feature: rumen; material: fiber-attached | host: Bos | place: Iran: Karaj | collected 2018-10
GGCAGCCAGGTCTGCTTGATGCCGTCTTTGTCGTACTGAACGCCATTGGCGTCAAAGCCGTGGGTAATCTCGTGCCCAACGATCGTCCAGATCCCCGCCAGAATTTCCTCGTCGCTCATCTCCGGGGTGAAAGCCGGATCTCCGAGAATACCGGCACAGCTGAAGATGCCGTTCATGGTCGGATAGTAGAAGGAATTGGTCTCGGTCGTGGAGAGCATGGTGCTGTACGGATCCCATTTGTCCAGGTTGACCTCTTCGGCGGCAAGTGCGGCGCTCTTCAGGATCCCGAATCTGTGTACCGCCAGCGTGGCTTCGAGGAAGTTGCCGCCTTCCTCCGCAGGGACAATGTTGAGGTCGGAATAATCGCCCTTGTCCGGGAAGACCACATGGATCTTGAGGGCATTCAGTTTTTCAAGGCAGAGCGCCTTGCCCTCCTCGGAGAGCCAGGGCTCGTTTGCAAAGATATCGCGGTAGACATCGATAAGATCGGTGGTCATGCCGTAAAGCCTGTCATAGACATCCGGGCTGATGTACGTGTCCAGGTAGGCTTCGTTCAGCGGCGCCACGAGAGCGGTGCGGCCGATCTGAACAGCAAACAGCCTGTCGTCAGCCTTCTGCTCTTCGGTGCGGTCGTCCGGTTCAAGCGTCACGCCGCGGGGCGTCTCGATCTTCTCGAAGGCGAGGGCGGTGTCTTCGTCCAGACAGGGACCGAGGGCCAGCACATATTTGACAATCAGCATGGATTTCATCTTCTCCAGATATCTGGAACAGATATTATCCACCGATTTCAGGTACTGTGCATCCGCGAGGAAATGATCACACTTGCCGTACCCCCACTGATCGAGATACTCCGTCATGGGGAAGTCCCCCTGAATGAAGGCGATCTCTTCCCGCGTGAAGGTCATGTCTTCTTCCTCTGTGAGCGAATCGTCCACGAGGTTGGCCAGCTTCTTCTCGACCTGCCAGGTGTCGTCGAGGATCGACTGAATCTGAGCCTCTGTGTAACCCATCTGTCCGAGGACACATTCGACCTTCTCTTCCACCATCACCATCTTCTCAAGATCCGCTTCTCCCAGGTTGAAATAGGCGTCGGAAGAGCCGTCCTGCCGATTCAGCGTGAAAGTGGCATTCCCGAGCAGCACAAAGTAAGACGACGGAGCCACCTGCGAGCGGCCCGGGCCGGCAACCTCCACCGGCGAGGCGCCGAGCGGGTTTGCCGCGGGATCTGCGATCCAGGCATAGAGTTCCTCGACGGAAGCGATGTTCTCAATCGAGCGGAGATAGGGCTCCAGCGGCGTGACGCCGAGGGCCTGCCGCCCGTCATGGTCTTCCGCCAGCGCTGCAAATTTGCGGACCTCTTCGATGCCCTTCCCCGTAACGGAGGCGTCTGTCAGCAGTGCTCGCTTTCTTTCCGTCACCGTGCGCGAAATGTTGACAATGGTCCGCCCCTCACTCTCCCCGGATGCATACAGATCCTGGTTGGCTGCGGCGGCAAAGTCATCTTTCAGGGAAACCACGGTGTCTCCGGTGACATTCCCCTTGATACTGGAATCAATCCAGTGCGGCGAATCCGAACCGATGCTTCCGCAGCCCGCGGTGAAAAGCGCGGCGCACGCGAGAAGCATTGCCAGAAGCTTCTTTTTCATTCCTGTTCTCCTCTTCTCTTCCCAAAGACCGGAGATAACCCGAGGCTCCGAAGAAGAATTCATGAATATAATTGAATGAATATGTTTATAATTTATCATACGCGGTTCCAACTATCAAGATCGAGAAAAAACGTCATGAGCACATCTGCCGTTGAAATACTTTTTCTTTGTGACACTTCTGTGATGGTACCTGTGCTATTCTTTGCTCGTAAACAAAAAACAGAGGCCGAGAGGCCTCCGAAAAACAAAAAATAAAAATGAAAAGGAGAAAAACAAAAATGAAAAAAGCAGTTGCAATGGTAATGGTAGTCGTCATGATGCTGGCCCTCGGTGTGACAGCCTTCGCGGCACACGGACCGCTCACAGTGGATCAGGCCAAAAAGGTGGCCCTGGACTATGCCGGTGTGAAGGCTTCCGAAGCAACCTTCACGAAAGCGCACAGAGACTGGGACGACGGCCGTGAGGTTTACGAGATCGAGCTCTACGCCAACAACACCGAGTACGACATGGATGTCGATGTCAACACCGGCAGAGTCACGGACTTCAGCACCGAGTATCACGGCGGATACACCCAGCCCGGCAGCAACGGTGGCTTCTACGGCTACGACGATGACCGGTATGACTGGGATGACCGCTACGACGACTGGGACGACCGGTATGACTATGACGACGGCTGGTTCGGCTGGGACGATTGAGATAAAACAATCTGATACGAGTCCGTTGATAGATAAAACGGGAAGAACATGATAAAACACATTTCGTCGGCCCGGGGTGAGGAGAGATTCCCGCTGCGGGCCGGTGTTATTGCGACTCCCTTTCTCGCTGAAGCCCTAAACGATGTTCTGATTGCAAGATTCTGCAATCAATGATATGATAGATCAACCAATTTAGGAGGTATTATTATGACAAATTTTGACTCGAACAAACTCAACGACGATGTACTGGAGGCTGTTGCAGGCGGAGGCGGTCTGGATGATATTGCCAGACAGGTTCTCGCCGGCCAATGGGGCAATGGCCAGGAGCGGATTAACCGCCTGACGGCTGCCGGTTATGACGCCGGTGCGGTCCAGCAGGCCGTGGACAACATTGTCTATCTGGATCATCTGAGATCGGTCGCCACACCGGAGTACATGGATGTTGCAAGACAGGTGCTTGCAGGTCAGTGGGGCAACGGTGCGGAGCGGAAAGCCCGCTTGGAAGCTGCCGGCTACAATTATAATGACATTCAGGGCATCGTCGCGAATTTCCTGCACTGATCAGATTATTCGGAATCCCGGAGGCAGGTCTGCAACGGACCTGCCTTTTTGTTTTTTCTCTTTTTTCAGGCTTTTTTTATTTTTGTGATAATTCTATGCTATTCCCTGTGCTATACTATGCCCGTAAACAAAAACAGAGGCCGACAGGCCTCAAAAGAAGAAAATATTGAAGGAGAAAACAAAACAATGAAAAAAATGCTTGCACTTCTGCTCGCGATGCTGATGCTGGTGTCGGTGAGCGCCACCGCTTTCGCTGACAACGAGGAAACTGTCGATATGGCATTTCCCGAGACCGGACTGACACTCCACGTGCCATGGGACGCCATCGTCGGTGATGACTGTGTCGGTACAATGGGCCCTCTGGTCGCCGAGGAGATTGGCTACAACTCCGGCGTTTATCTGACCCAGCTGATCTACATGCGCGAAGGCGACGTCTTCGATCCGGAGGGTTATGCCCCGTTTCTCACCTTCCTGTGCCTGCGCGACAACTGTGACGAAGCTGTTCTGAACGACCCTGACTTCATGCGCCTGATCCCGGGAGAAGGCCTCGACGGACTGGTACAGGTTGGAGAATACACCCATTATGTCGCCGTCGGTGCGAACGAACTGCCGGGCTGCTTCTCCGAAGCCGAAGTCAACTGGTACAACCATCTTATGGAGTACGCGGACGAAATTATCGAGAACGCGGACTATTATGCGCCCCAGGATCCCTATGCGGAAATGAGCGGAAACCCTGTGAGCTTCCAGACGATGGACCTTGACGGAAACCCCGTCAGCAGCGAAGAGCTTTTCGCCGCCAACCAGATCACCATGCTGAACATCTGGGAGACCGGCTGCGGCCCCTGCAAGGGTGAGCTCGGCGACCTCGCCCAGATCCACCAGCGCCTTCAGGAAATGGGCTGCGGTGTTGTCGGTCTGCTTTGGGACAGCGACATGCCGGGCAGCCTTGACGAAGCCAAACAGCTTCTCGCAAATGCGGGCGCAACCTATCCGAGCATTCAGTGCCCGAGCAATTTCGATGATCTTTTTGATATCAGCGGCTTCCCGACCAGCGTCTTCATCGACAGCAACGGAAGAATCGTCGGCAAACCGGTTGTCGGTGCCCAGGTCGACAAATATGAAGAGGCGATCATGGATCTGCTCAACGGAGCGGAAGCGGGCGAAAGTGATTACGCCGCCTCCGGGAACTCCTTCACGGGGAAGCTCGGCGCAGTGAAAAACTCTGCCAAGGCCGCAGCCGCTCCCACCGAGGGCACGCCGTACCGTATCATCTGTGTGGACGAGAGCGGGAACCCTGTTCAGGGTGCAACGATTCAGTTCTGCTCCGACGTCCAGTGCATGATGGCAAAGACGGACGAAGACGGTGTCGCGGTCTTTGACGAGGCACCGGGGGCCTACACCGTGCATCTTCTGAAGGTTCCTGCTGGCTTTGCCAAGGACGCGACGGAGTATACCGCTCCGGACGTTCCGGGCGATCTGACCATCGTCGTGAAAGCGGGATAAGCAGAAAAGAGATAAAGTAACAAGGAGACGCAGACTGCGTCTCCTTGTTTTTCGTATCCGGTCCGTCTGCTGACGCGGACGGACCTGTCAGAGCATGTCTGAAATGAGTTTTGCAAAAAGCAGAACAATCACACAGAACATCATCGGACGGATCACTCTCGACCCGTTTTTGATGGCGATCATGGCCCCCAGGTGGGACCCGACGATGTTGAAGGCCGTGGCGGCCAGGGCCAGGTTCCAGATTACCATTCCGGAAAGTGCGTACGTCAAAACGGATGTGATCGATGCGATCGCCACTACAAATCTTGTGTTGCCTGTCGCCCGGACAAGGCTCAGTTTCAGGCACGCCGCATAAGCCAGCATGTAAAACAGCCCTCCGCCGGGACCGTAGAATCCCTGATAACCGCCGAGAATGAAGCCGAGCGCCGCGGACCACACTGCAACGGACAGGGCAGATTTTTCTTCCACCCGGTCGACATCCCCGAGCTTTTTATTGCTGAAAAGGAAGATTGAGATGATCGGAATGCTGATGATCATGAACATCTTCAGGTACTGCTCCGGAATCATCAGGTTCAGCTTCGCCCCGAGAAACGAGCCGAGCATTGAAAACGGCAGGGTAATCAGCGCGGATCTGAGGTGGATGTTGCCGCTTTTAACGTAATCGTATGCGGCGACGCCGGTCCCGACCCAGGCGGAACACTGGTTCGTACCGGTTATATAGTGAACCGGGATCCCGACGGCCAGCATCGTCGGAACGGTAATCAGGCCCCCGCCGCCGCAGACAGAGTCAATGATTCCCGCAAAGAAGAAGGCGAGACAGCATAAAAGGCTTTTTAAACTGAAAAGATCCACACTCATGATAAGGCGATCTCCATCTAATGGGAATAAGACATAACTTCGCGGGATCCCCGCCTGTGTCGGGTGATCACGCTTTCTGGTCTTCCCAGACAAGCTGTTCCTCCTGCAGTGCGGCAAACGGCCCGGGAACGGCGCTGAGACTGCGATGGGTACCGAAGTAGTCACGGTCAAAAACGATATCCGTCTCATCGGGATTCTCAAACCGCTGGTCCGGTTCAAACGCACGGCCAAGGGTGTCACTTGTAATCACACTGTCGCGGAACTGCCCGAGAAACTGTCCTACGTTAGTCTTCAGGACACATCTGCCCTCTTCCTCAACAAGCGTAAAGAAAACGCGATCGCTTTCATTGACAAGACAGTGCCGGTCGTGCTTGCTGACAGTCGCTCCGTTGAAATAGGCATTCCCGTCAATCCAGACCGGCAAGTGGCCGAAATGCCAGGTTGCAAGCTCGTGCATGTCCGGCTCCCGATCAACCATGAAATGGGACAGCCATTCCTCCTAGGACGGGAAGATATCAAAGGGCGCCGTCCCGACCGCTTCATAATCGTTATCGGAGGGAAGCTTCGTCGGATCGGTGATCGGGTGCTGCTGAACAAAGATGTTGTGATAGATGCGGTCATCGCCGTGCAGAATGGTCATGAAGCCGGCCACTTCCGTGCGGTGGCGGATATGGTACGGGGTGTAGCGGGGTTCGCGCTGCCCGTTGACAATGCTGTCGACACCGGAGTTAATGAGGCCGAAGGCGCCCGCCATCAGATTATGGACGCAGGCAATCCCCTCGCTCGGCATCACAACCGACATCTTTGAGAGCAGGATGTTGTTGTCGATCAGCGTCGGCCCGTGTCCCACCTCGATGAAGATGTCATTCGAGAACATGGCTCCCTCCGCGGGAAGAACCCCCTCTGGACGCTGGTTGTCATGCATCAGATTCTGTGTGATCCGCGCCCCCTGCGCTTCCCAGTCGAGCCAGACACCCATGATGCTGTGATGGATGTGGTTGCGCCGAATGGTCACATCGATTGCTGCGTGCAGCTTGATGCCGGCCGTTTCTGCACCGCCGAGCTGCTGGGAGTTGCAGACGTGATGAATGTGGCAGTCTTCGATCACCGAGAAAACGGCCCCCATTCTTCCGACGATTCCCGTCTGCTCGCAATGGTGGACATGGCAGCGGCGAATGATGTGGCTGCCGATCCGCTCTTTCAGCCAGCCGTGGTACTGTCCGCGGCACACGGCATCGCGCTCCATCTGGGTCGGGCTCTTCACATGCTTCGTGTAGAAAAACATGTCGTTTTCCGGATCGCGGTACTTGCCAAGGGAGATCCCGCAGCATTTGCTGCCCCAGATTTCACAGTCCTCGATGATCCATCCCCTGGACCAGTTCGGGCCGACCATTCCGTCCTGGTAAGCCGCGGGAGGCGCCCAGGTGGTAGCCGCTTTGTTGATGTTGAAGCCCTGCACCGTAATGTAGTCGACGCCTTCCCGGTCCGGCATAAAACACTTTCGCCGGACAAGAATCTCAACATTCTCCGCCCTGGGGTTTTTCCCCTGGAAATTCGCATAGAAAACCGTTTTCCCGTCGGACTGCTCGGTGTACCATTTATAGGTGGACTCCTCGGGGTTCCACGCGCAGGGATCCACTTCCCCCGCCATGCATTCTTCCAGCGTAACCGTTTCATACATCATCCTGTCATTCAGGAAAACAGCGCCGGTATGCCGGACGGTCGGAGCAAAGTACCAGTCTCCGCAGACCATGGTGGTATAGGGGTTATACGCGCCGAAAACCGAATTGCTGACCTGAGCTTTCCAGACGCTGCCGGCATAGGGTTCCCATTCCGTCAGAGGCTCGGCGCCGGTGATCACGGCACCAAGAGGTTCTGTCGAGCGGTAGACAATGCGCCTGTCCGGCGTTCCCGCGTTGGCGGGATTCACATACTCCCGGTAAACACCGGGCGCGACGAGCACTTCGTCCCCCGGTTGCGCGATCTTCGCTGCGTCGCTGATGTGACGGAAGGGAAGCTCAAGAGAACCGTTCCCGTCCCTGGCGGAATTGACATCGACATAGTAGATCAAGTGTAACACCTCGGTTTTCTGAAAGATTCTTCTGATCTGCGTACCGATGCCATCATACTTGCAGTTGCCGCAAAAGTCAATGAAGAAGCGTTTTCTAAAGAACCCTTGCCCTCACAGCGTTGGGATGATACAATAAAAGAACCAAACTCTGTCGGGTTCCGCTGACCGGGAAGCCATCCGGTAAGTTAAGTAATAAAAAATAAAACCAACAAAGGAGAAAACCATGAAAAAAACGCTCTTCCTTCTTCTTGCTGTGCTTCTGCTCGCCTCTTTGAGCGTGACAGCCTTTGCCGTGACGGACACCGACGCAGACAGCTGGACAGCGCCGCAATGCGGTTTTGAAATGCGTATTCCCGACGTCTTCCGGGAAGCGAAAGGCGCGATCATTTTCAGAGAAGCCGGGGAAGGTCTGCAACCCGGCAGCGGGGTTGTATCCGCCACTGGTATTTACATCGCCATGCCGCTCGAAGAATACGAGGCGCTTATTGCCGAGCAGAAAGAGGCCTATGAAATCGAAGACATGGAGAAAGTCTTTGAACTTGGTGATCTGGCGTCCCTGGCAGAGTGGAACCTCTTCACCGTCTATGGCATCAACCGGGGCCGTGGAGAGAAAGAGCTTCGCAGTATTGTAACGGAACGGGCCCTGAACCCGGATTATTTCGGAGAGGATGAGGATCTGCTTAAGACCGTCTCCGAGTTTTATGAACACATGGAGTTCCGGGAAATCGGCGAGAAAGACGGTGTTCGTTACTACCTCTGCTTCTGGGATCCTGATGAGTACCTGACTCTTCACGAGCTCACAGGCGCCGCGCAGGTGGACTCTGTTTACAAAGAAGAGTTCATAGCCGTTTCGGAACAGGTCAAAATGCTGGTGGACACAGTGACCTTTACCGGCCCGGCGGCTTTTGCCGATGTCGCGGAAGCGGGAACAACGCTCGTCTTTGAAACCACTGATCTGGAGGGGAACCCCGTCTCGAGCGATGAGATCTTCTCCGGTCACAGGATCACCATGATCAACATGTGGGCGACCTGGTGCGACCCCTGCAAAAACGAGCTGCCTGCTCTCGCGAAAATGGCGGAGGACTTTGAAAAACAGGGTTGCCAGATCATCGGCCTCTGCCTTGACGCCGAGGACGAAGAGACCATGGCCGAGGGACGGGCAATTCTGGAAGAAGCCGGTGTCGGCTACCTCAACATCGTTCCCTTCGAGGGTCGGGAAACCCTGCTTCCGAACAAGCATTATCCGACGACCTATTTCGTCGACGAAAACGGCATCGTACTGGATGAAGTGATCAGCGGTGCCATGCTCACACAATACCCGCGGGCTCTCGAAAAACTTCTGAACCGATAAGCGAAAAAAGAACAAACTGTCCGCGGTGTGGAAAAATTCCCGCCGCGGGCTGCTGTTTTGTGGCACGGAAACAGGGCATCTCCTTCATGAGATGCCCTGTTCATAACCCCGTCTGTCAGGCCGCGGAAGCGATGTCCGCAGCTTCATACGCATTTACAAGCACGGTGGCTGGTTCCGCGTCCGGATTGCCTTTCTGCTTTTGACTTTTCCGGCGGAAGGTCACCAGTTTCAGGAGAAGAAAATTCGCATTCGCACCCACAGCGCCTACAATCACAGTGGAAAGGAAAACATTGACCCCCAGGACGCTGACCAGCAGCATGTTCAGCAGCCAGCCGAGAATCCACACGGTCGTGCGCGAGCCGGTAAACTTCATCAGCTCTTCCAGGATGTGCGGGTTTGTGCTGTGGAAAACCCACTTCCGGTTGGCTGGATAGGCATAGGCGATGGCCGCCGTGTTCTCGACAAGTGAAAGAACCGTGTTCTGTGCCAGCGTCGGAAACGCCGTTCCGTCGAAGAACAGCAGGTTGCAAAGATACTTGCTGCCCCAGGCCGCCACGGTGGTTCCGCAGCCGACAAGCATATAGTCAATGATCTCGCGATGGTTCTTGCAGAACGCTTTCATTTTCTCAATCATCCCGGATCGTCCTCCTTTCTGCCTGTTTCTGATTGATTACAATACCATCATAAACAATCAACCGTCACAAAAGGAGCACAGGGAACCGGCACCGTCACTCTTTTTTCCATTTTGCGTTCGATGTTGCAGTGGAATCCAATATTATGATATACTCCATTTTGTAGTATGGATTCGTCGTACACACCGCTGGAAAAGAATCATAAAGAATGGAGTAAAAAAATGCCTGTTCTGCTTCTGTGCGCTGCGGTACTGTTGGCGCTGTACATCCGCGAAAAGCTCATCGCATACTCCATCAAAGCCGCCCTGCTCAAATCCGTCGTTTCCGTTCTGTTTATTGCCGTTGCCGTTTGGAGTTGGTACAGGTCAAGCCACGGAGTGCTCGGCATCTTTGTCATCCTGGGGCTTTCCTTTGGCCTGCTCGGAGATATCTGGCTCGATTTCAAGTATGTGTTTCGGACCCTTGCCGACCCGTTTACTTATGCCGGATTTGCCGCTTTCGGAATCGGGCATATCCTGTATATAACCGGGCTACTGGCCCAGTACATGGCAGGAACGAAACTGTTTTATGTGATTCTTCCCATTTTTCTCGGCATCATTCTCAGTCTGGGCAACGCTGTCCTTGAAAAACCGATGAAGCTCCATTTCGGAAAGATGAAAGGAATTGTAATCGGCTACGGTGTCCTGCTCTTCAGCACCGTTCTGCTGTCCGGGAGCCTGGCTCTGGCGAATCACTGGCAGGTCAGAACCCTGAACCTGTTCTTTGCCGGCGCTTTTCTGTTCGCTCTCTCTGATCTGGTTTTGAGCGGAACGTACTTCGGCGTGGGAAGAGAACGTCCTGTGGACATCATCTCAAACTATCTGCTCTATTATTCCGGCCAGTTTCTGATCGCGTATTCCCTTCTCTATCTTTGAGGTTTTTCGGTATTCAAAAATAACATTCGGAGGCACAGGATGAGGAAGCTGCTGGTTCTTTTGGGTGTGGTGGGCGTGTCGCTCTCCGCGCCTTTGATCCGGATCTCAACGGCGCCGTCCATGGTGCTGGTGTTTTACAGAGTCCTGATCGCCTCCGTTCTTCTTATCCCCTACGCGCTGATCCGCAATCGGGAAGAATTCCGGCAAATGGGCAGAAAAACCGCACTGCTCTGTCTGATGAGCGGACTGTTTCTTGGCCTTCATTTTGCCTCCTATTTTCAGGCTCTTCGTTACACGTCCATTGCCTCGGCGGTCGCGCTGGTGGATACCGAGGTGTTCTTCGTCGCCTTCATGATGTTTTTCTTTTTCCGGGAAATCATCCCCCTCCGGGCCTGGGCCGGCATTCTGCTTACCTTCACGGGGAGCATGCTGATCGCGCTGTCCGACGCCGGCGGAGGAGAACATGTCCTGCTGGGCGACCTGATCGCCCTGGCCGGTGCCGCCTGCCTGGCAGTGTATACCATCCTCGGCAAAGTTTGCAGAAAAGAGATTTCAACAACCGCCTATACCACGCTGGTGTACTCCTCCGCCGCTCTCACGGTGCTGGTGATTCTGCTCTGTACGGGGACACCGGTCCTGGGCTATGAGCCCGTCAACTGGCTCTCCGCGCTGGGAATGGCCGTCTTCTGTACCCTGCTCGGGCACAGCGTTTTCAACTGGGCGCTCAAATACGAGAGCGCGGCGTTCCTCTCCACCGTGAAGTTGCTGGAGCCGGTTTTTGCGGCCATTCTCGGCGTGCTGCTGTTCCGGGAGATCCCGTCGAAGCAGGTCATGCTCGGCGGCTTCATCGTCATCCTCGGCGTATATGTGTATTCCCGGTTTTCCGAAACACCGGAAAAGAAAGCCCCGTAATTTCTTTTTTCTTCGATCGCTGTCTGTGAAATTCCTTCTGTGTTTTTGCTGTGACGTTTTTGTGACAATTGCATTGCTATACTGCACTTGGTAACAAAAAAAAGGTGCAATAGCACCCGTAACAAGAAAATAAACGGAGGAATATTCAAATGAAAACATACCTTAAGCTGATCCTGCTCATTCTTGCTTTTGCTGCGCTGTTCTTTGGCATTCATTTCGGTCTGGATCTGATTCTCGGAAGACCGTTTCAGTTCGAGGCATACCTCCTTGCCACTTCGATTCTCTGCGGATTCTTTGAATTCCTGAGAGAGGAACAGAAAGCCAAAACAAAGTGAACGCTCTGTACTTCCACAGGTTCCGTAACAAGCTCACAAAACAGATGATATAAAATAAAAACAAAGGAGAAATCAAAAATGACCAGCAACATCAATGAAAAAGGACTCGAGAACGTAGCCGGCGGCACGGCGTATGCCAACGGAAACTTCGTCAACTCCGGCGACCACATTCTCTACACGGTTGCCCAGGGAGATACCCTCATCGGCATCGGCTCGCGCTTTGGCGTCAACTTCATGACGATCGCCCAGTGGAACCACCTTGGGGACCCGAACCTCATCAGTGTCGGCCAGCAGCTTGTGATCTATCCCAACGTGATCAGATAAGAATTCCTTCATGCACATTAACCCCGCCAGTCGGCGGGGTTTTTTCTGTTTCGAACCGCATACTGTGACCCGGTTACGAGTGCAGGTCTTTTGCTTCTTGCTCCTTGAGAGCGGAATAGAAACATGATATAATATTTATTTAGTTACTAAAAAAAGTCCTTGCGGCAACTTCTGAGAAATGGGGATGACGAAATGTTCTGTCACAATTGCGGCGCGAATGCCGGTAACGCGAAGTTCTGTCCGGAATGCGGTACCCGGATCGTGGATCTGGATACGGTGGCCGAGAAGGGCAGCGGCACTCTGACGCTGCGCAAATACAACGCGCCGAAGATGAAAGACGTCACGGTGGATGTCTATATCGACGGTGTTTTTCAGACTGTCCTCAGCAAGGCGGAGAGCAATTCCTTCACGCTTCCCGCCGGCACCCATGAGCTGCTGATCCACGCCGACGGCTGTGTCGATGCGATCCAGCAGATCTCCATTGAGCCGCTGGAGAACAGGCTGTGCATCTACTCGATCGACGATGTCGGGTTTATCAACATCGTCCAGGAAGGGAGCCCGTCCCGGTCGGCGAGATACCACGGGAAGCCGTCCTCCGGAACTGCCCGCCAGTCTGGCGCTGCTGTCGCTTACGCCGAGGAACCGGAACCGATGCCTGTAACCAGGAGCAGTTTTGACTACCTGGAAGAAACACAGGCTCAGGATTGGCAGGATACTCAGGAAGCGGCGGCGACCTACGCCATGCCCCAAAACACGAAATTTTGCAAATTCTGCGGTTCCCTGATCCATGAAGAGAGTGTGGTATGCCCGAACTGCGGCCGCCAGGTCGAAGAGCTGCGCCGGGAAGAGCCGAGGGTCGTCTATCAGCAGTCGAACAGCAACAACACCTATGTGGATAACCGCACCACCGTCGCGCACGGCGGCAAACCCAAAGACAAGTGGGTCGCCTTCTTTCTCTGCCTGTTTCTGGGCTACCTCGGGATCCACAAGTTCTATGAGGGAAAAGTCGGAATGGGAATCCTCTATCTTTTCACCTTCGGCCTGCTCGGCATCGGCACCCTTGTTGACCTGATCGCCATCGTCATGAAGCCGAATCCCTATTATGTGTAGGTTAGAAGTGAAAAAGGCTTTCCGCATCAAACACAACATTGATGGACTGAACTTTCGGAATGTATTTCAGAAGTATATATAAAAACCGGCAAGGACTGCGTCGCCAACTTCGGTAATGCGGTCCTTGCCGGTTTTTAGTCGTCTTCATGGGTTCAGGCCATTTCAAACTGCAGGTTTTCCATCTTCAGTTTGCTGCCCTCGTCCGCTTCCATCGGGAGCAATGCACGGGCAATGAAAAACGGTTCTTCCTCTGCGCTGATACATGTGAGCCAGGCATAATCCCCGTCGATCCGGCTGACAACAAAGTATTTTGTTTCCATGCTCTTCTTCCTTTCTTCTCCGTCCCACTTGGTTTCGGTTATAGAAAAAGTATATCATGCGCGGCTGGAGCACGCAAGAAAAAGGCATAGAATGTTGAAGACACACCGCCTCTCCTGTTGGGCTTTTTGTATCAGGACATAGGAACATACAAAACAGCAAGGACTGCGTCGCCAATCTCGGTGATGCAGTCCTTGCTAATTATGATCGGGCGTATTCCGTTTTCTCATTCAGCGCTCAGCCCCGGCCCTCTTTGTAAACGGCGTAATACTCTTTCAGCAGTTCGGAAATCTTTTTCATGATCTTTGCCTTCTTTCTTTTTTTATTTTTTCTTGTCCCTCAGGACGATTGTAATATACCACAGGATTTAGAAATATGAAAATACTTGTTTATGCGGCTTAATTATATGAAAAAGATATGGTTTGTTTGAAGTCTATGTTTCTTTTGGCGGAGCAGGAACGAGGCGCGACGCCCGAAGCTTACCGTTTTTGAATCTCGCTTCTTGTACTCCTGCCAGGTGTTCTGCTATAATACACTTCAGCACGGATATGGTAGTGAACGCGGTTCCGCTGCAGTTGACACCGTTCACATGAGACAAAGGAGAAAAGCGATATGAAAACCATCATCCTCAACGGCAGTCCCAGGAAGAACTGGAACACGGCCATGATGCTGAAAGA
>JAEEGL012175533.1_pt1 | contig 13907 bp, 13 predicted proteins | sample 9134231 | NCBI WGS metagenome assembly JAEEGL01 (sample SAMN16246548, study PRJNA631951) | gut metagenome | biome: gut microbiome; feature: rumen; material: fiber-attached | host: Bos | place: Iran: Karaj | collected 2018-10
GATCGTTCACCAGTTCCGAGAGAAAGCCGCGGCTCAGATAGTGTCTGCGGTCGTTTCCATCCTCGTCGGTCACGAAGGTCGAGTAGGGCATCAGCGGGAAGATCAGGCAGTTCGACGCCGCGCCTCCGAGAAAACCGGACGCCTCGAGCAGAAGCACCGATTTCCCGAGCCTCGCGGCGGAAACGGCGGCGGCGCATCCGGTAAACCCGCCCCCGAGGACGATCACGTCGAAATTGGATTCGTATGACATGGCAGTCTCCTTTTCGTATGAGTAGAAGGGTATGTATTCAGGATTGTTTCAGGATCCCGCGCCGAGGGTTTTCATCCGCTCCGAAAGATCCTGTTCGTCGAAGGCGAAGGAGCGGGAATCGCCGTCGAGCAGGGGATCGGATCGGTCGAGGAGTTCCGAGAGGACGGCTTTCATCCCCGAGGTGTCCATCCAGTTCTGGCGGTATTTTACGGAAAGCCCGAATCCGGTGTCCCGTGGGAGGAAGAAGGTCACTTTTCTGAGCTTCACGGCGTCGAGGACCGTGGTGTCCGAGCCGTAGATCCAAAAGGTCCCTTCCTCTTCCGCCTCCGCCTTTTTGAGAAACAGCAGCATTTTGTTCCCGCCGGTGAAAAGCGGATAGCCCGCGGCCGTCGCCCCGGAGTCCCCGTCCTGGATCAGCCGGATAGGACTGACGGCATCCCCCTTGTACGTTCGGACGATTTCGGCGGAGAATAAGGTCGAATGCGCTTCGGTGTCCTCTCCGAGCCAGTCGCCGATTCGGACGAGGGCGACGAGATCCGCCTCCCGGTACGCCGCATCGAAATCCGGTTTGACTTCCGGGTACGCGCATTCGATCACGCCCTCGCCTTCCCGGACCGGAGGAAGCGCGGGGGAGCGGCCGCAGGAGAAGAAGCCGAGGAGCGTCAACCCCGTGAGGAAGAAGGATAGGATCCGTTTCATGCCTTTCATGGCCGTCTCCTTTCGCTGTGATTGTCTTTCAAATGTATTATAACGGATTTTCCCTCCCATTGCAAGAGGGCGGGCATTATTTCACCGGGAAAAGAAAACGGAAGCGCTTGCGCCGGGGGCGGATTTGTGGTATGATAGGGCAGAAATCCCGGGAGAGGAGCGGAACCATGCCGAGAGAACTCGAACCCGTCCGGCTGATCGAACGAAGCATTTCGAAGAAGTACCGGAAGGAGATCTGGAATCCTTTCATCGCCGCCGTCAAACGCTACGAACTGATTGAACCGAACGACAAAATAGCGGTCTGCGTGTCCGGGGGCAAGGATTCCATGCTGCTCGCCAAGCTGATGCAGATGCTGGAACGGTACAGCGAGATCCCCTTCGAGACGGTCTATCTCTCGATGGATCCCGGTTACAGCCCCGAGAACCGTGCAAGGCTCGAAGAGAACGCCGAAAAGCTCGGGATCCCCCTGACCGTATTCTCCACCAATGTCTTCGACGTGGCGAACAAAACGGACCACAGCCCCTGCTACCTCTGCGCCCGGATGCGCCGCGGCCACCTCTACGCGAAGGCGCGGGAGCTCGGATGCCGCAAGATCGCCCTCGGTCACCACATGAGCGACGTGATCGAAACGACGGTCCTCTCGATGTTCTACGGGGCCCAGCTTCAGGGGATGATCCCGAAACTGCACAGCACGAATTTCCCGGGAATGGAGCTGATCCGCCCGCTCTACTGCGTGAACGAGGAGGATATCGTCGCGTGGGCGCGGTACAACGGGCTCGAATTCCTCCGCTGCGCCTGCCGCTTCACCGAAAACGCCGCTTATGACGAGAACGCCTCCAAACGCCGGGAGATCAAGCTGCTGATCCGCCGCCTCCGCGAAACCAATCCGGACATTGAAAAGAGCATCTTCAACAGCGTCCACAACGTCCACATCGACACCTTCCCGGGGATCAAGACCGGGGGCGTCCGCCGCAGCTTCCTCGAACGGTACGGCTGCGAAACGGGATCCCCCGGCGAGGACGAAGAATGACTGCAAAAAACCGCGCCTCTCCCGATCAGTTGGGGAGAAACGCGGCATCTTTTTTATTCGGCGTCTTCCGCCCGTTTTCCGGTCTTTCCGACTTCCTCGTAGTAAGGATCGATCATATACTGTTTGATCTTCGGGAACGCCCCGTAGACGCCCATCATCATGAGGAACGACGGCAGGATCACGAAGGGAAAGATCACGCCGAGGGGGAAGTAGACGATCAGAAGCGCGTATTCGAAAGCGGCCGTGAACAGCGTTCCGAGGAGCACCATGACGTTCCGCTTCAAGCCCGCCGCCACGAAGCGCAGGGAATTCTTCACCATCTTCCAGATGCTCATGTCGAAGGTCACGAGCATCAGCCAGAGGTAGGGGCGCATCAGGAAGTACAGCACCAGCATCCACAGGCTCATGAAGAACATCGCCGTCATCATCGCGCTCGCCGAATAATTCAGCCAGAAGAACACGATGTCGTAAATAATCAGTCCGAGAAGCGCGAGGTCGAGGATCCCGAGGATCAGGGCCTGACGGAAATTGCGCTTGATCGTGTCGAAGAAGTCCTGCAGAAGGAAGACCGGCTTGCCCCGGAACATATTGCGCAGGATATAGGTCACCCCCGCGCGCACCGGTCCGAAGGTGAAGAAGAGCAAAAACGCCAGTCCCATGAAGACGTAGTCTCCCGTCGTATGCACCGTCACGGGAGAGGTGCGGGAGTAGATCGTCCAGAGCGCGGACACCGCCGGGGAGTTGTGGAAGAGCATGGCTCCCCTCAGCGGCGCGTAGACCGCGTAGTTCGGCGACACCGTGTGGATCGACATGTACCCGCTCATGGCGAAGAAAAAGAAGAAGATCGGGAAGTTCCCGCATATCGTCAGCAGGTTTACCGACAAAAGCTGGTTCAGCTTCCGCCAGCAGAGCCGGAAAAAGTTGACGAAGGTCGGGTTGTCCGCGATGGCGAGCTCGTCCTTGTCCACGCCCTTTCCGTCCCGGAACGCTCCGGCGAAGAGGTTGAACTTTTTCTTTTCTTTTTTTTCAGCAAGCTCTCTCGATTCGATCTCGTCGAGGGAGAGCTTTTCCCGCGGATCACGGTTGAAGTCCGGCATCGGTAATCTCCTTGGTTGTTATGAAAAAAGGCCCGCGAGCGATCCCGCGGCGGAGGCGAGAAACGCGCACCCCGACAGCGCGAGAGCGGAAGACAGTCCCCCGCCCAGAGCGCGCCGGAACCGGAGGACGTCCCCCTGTGCGTACCCGGCGAAGAGTTCGTCCGAAAAGATCCCGACCGCAGTCCCCTCCGCCAGCCAGAAGAACAGTTCGGCGAGCGAAAATATCAGAACGGGGACGGGATGGGAAAGGAGCAGCCGTCCGTCCGCGATCATCCCGAGTACCGCGCCGAACGAGACGCCCCGCAGAACGCAGAGACCCCGCAGAAAAGGCCGGCAGAACACGGTCATGCCCGAGAGCAGCGCGCCGCCGCAATACAGGACGGAGGGGACGAGGCTTTCGATTCGGAGCCGCAGGATCCCGGCAGCATCCACGGCGTTCCGGGACGCGACGGCAAAGACCGATCCGCTCCCGAACCGGCGGAAAAAGGGCAGGGCAAGGGCGCAGGCCAGCGAGGTCAGAAGCAGTCCGCGCACCCATGAGACCACGGCGCGGCGTAGGACGGATTCGTTCACGGCGGATTCCTCCCGCATTCGGTTTCTGCCCGATTCTATGCGGCTTCGGTCCCGGGAATGCCTACATCCGAAAGGATAGCACAGGGAGGCTCCGATTGCAACCCCCGAAATGTTAATTCTGCATCCCCCGGTGAAAATCTTTTCCGAAAATCTCTCCGCCGTCTTGCAATGCGCTCTCCGATGGATTATAATAGAGACGGACAGCATCGGAGAGGAGGATCCCCATGAATCACGACGAACTGACGAGGATCTTCCGCGATCCGCCCGTGCTTGATACCCCGCGGCTCACCCTGAGACGGATGCTCAGGCGGGACAGCGAGGATATGTTCGCCTACGCCCGGGATCCCGCGGTGTCCGAATTCCTCCTCTGGCAGCCCCACGAATCCGAGGCCTACACGCGGCGGTATCTCAACTATCTCCAGAGCCGCTACCGCTCCCGGGACTTCTACGACTGGGCGGTAGTCTGGCGGGAAAGCGGGAGGATGATCGGGACCTGCGGCTTCACCCAGTTCAATCTCGAATCGAATTCCGCCGAGATCGGATATGTCCTCGCCCGTCCCTACTGGGGGATCGGGATCGCCCCGGAAGCCGCCCGCGCCGTGCTCCGCTTCGGATTCCGCGAGCTCCGCCTCCACCGGATCGAAGCCCATTACATGATCGGCAACGACCGGAGCCGCCGCGTCATGGAGAAGATCGGGATGCACTTCGAAGGCGTCCGCCGCGACAGCCTGCACGTTAAGGGCCGATACGTTTCCGTGGGCGTCTGCTCCATCCTCGAAGACGAATTCCGGATCCGATACGGTTTCCCCCCGGAGGATCCCCAAAACTGAAACGCGCCGCTCCGACCCGGAAGAGGAAAGGAACAGCGCGTTTTTTCTTTTTTATCCTGTGCGGCCGTACAGCGACCGGCTGCCAGCCACCGAAAACCGGACGCTCCCCGCTCTCAGACGTTGAACCGGAACAGCACCACGTCGCCGTCCTCGATCACATAGTCCTTTCCTTCACTGCGGACAAGGCCCTTTTCCTTCGCCGCGTTCATCGACCCCGACGCGATCAGGTCGTCGTAGGACACGATCTCCGCCCGGATGACGCCCCGCTCGAAGTCGGAGTGGATCTTTCCCGCCGCCTGGGGAGCCTTCGTCCCCTTCACGATGGTCCAGGCCCTGACCTCCTTCGGACCCGCCGTCAGATAGCTGATGTAGCCGAGCAGGGAATAGCTCGCCTTGATGAGCCGGTCGAGACCGCTTTCCTCGATCCCGAGATCGGAGAGGAACATCTTCTTCTCCTCCGGGTCGAGCTCCGCGATCTCCGCCTCGATGCCCGCGCAGACCGGGATCACCTCGGCGCCCTCCGCCTTTGCGATTTTGTTCACCGCCGCGACCATTTTGTTGTCCGGGGAGACTCCCGCCGCCTCGTCCTCGCCCACGTTCGCCACGTAGAGGATGGGTTTGAGAGTCAAAAGATTCAGATCCTCGCAGAGCGCGCGCTCCTCGTCGTTCAGCTCCGCCTGCCGGGCCGTCTTCCCCTCGTTCAGGGCGGCGAGGAGCTTTTCGTAGCAGTCGAGATTTTCCTTTAAGGTCTTGTCGCCCTTGAGGAGCTTCTGAGTCTTGTCGATCCGCTTTTCGAGGACTTCGATATCCGCGTAGATCAATTCGAGATTGATGGTTTCGAGGTCCCGCACCGGGTCCACCGCGCCGTCCACGTGGATGATGTCCCCGTCCTCGAAGCAGCGCAGAACGTGCACGACCGCATCCACGTCCCGGATATGGGAGAGGAATTTGTTCCCGAGACCCTCCCCCTTCGACGCGCCGCGCACCAGCCCCGCGATGTCCACGAATTCCACCACGGCGGGCGTGTACTTTTCGGGGTGGTACATTTCGGCCAGAACGTCCAGCCGCGGATCCGGGACCTGCACCACGCCCACGTTCGGGTCGATCGTGCAGAAGGGATAGTTGGCGGAGGGAGCTCCGGCGCCGGTCAGGGCGTTGAAAAGCGTGCTCTTTCCCACGTTGGGGAGACCGATGATGCCGAGTTTCATAAATTGGGTTCACCTTTCCTGAATGGTTCCGTTTTCCGTTATTATACACTCTTTTCCTCCCCGATGCAAGGGCGGCGGAGAAATTCTTCGTTTTTCCGTGAGAAGACTTCATGACGATTTAATCGTTCCGTCACTCCGCCGTCATATTCCCGTCACACGGGAGGGGTAAAATGGTTCTGCAAAAGCGGAGACGCTCCAAAAAATGAACGGAAATCCATTGACTTTTCCTCCGTGTTGTGGTATGATGGATACGATATTGATAAGGAGGGTTCTATGGTATCTGAAGCGAAATACAGGCATGAGTTCAAATACTTCATCAATGCCTGGGACCGCGAATTGCTTTCAAGACGCCTCGGAACGGTCATGAAGCGGGATCCGCACACCGACGCGGACGGACGGTATGTGATCCGCTCGCTCTACTTTGACAATTTCTCCGACACGGCGCTCTTTGAAAAGATCAACGGCTCCAATCCGCGCGCCAAATTCCGCATCCGGATCTACAACGGGGACGACAGCTTCATCTCCCTCGAGAAAAAAGTGAAGCGGGACGACTTCACGCAGAAGCTGCAGGCCCGCATCACCCGCGAGGAATATGAAAAGATCGTCGCCGGCGATATCGACTGGATGCTGGAGGACGGCCGCGGCGTCGTGGCGGAGCTCTACGCGCAGATGAGAGGGCTTCATCTGAAGCCGAAAACTCTGGTCGAGTACACCAGAACGCCTTTCATCTACGAACCTGCCGAAGTCCGGGTCACGCTGGACTGCGACATCCGCACCGGCATCTTCTCGAACAATCTGTTCGATCCCTTCCCCTGCGTCCCGACGGACAGCTTCGACGTCCTCGAGGTCAAGTACAACGAGTTCCTGCCGGACATCATCCGCTGTCTGATCAACCCCATCTGCCGGAGCCGCCAGTCCTCGTCGAAGTACGAGATCTGCCGTCAGTTCGGCTGATTCTCCGCGAAACCCGCCGTAAACCCGTCAGAAAAAAATCCATCATACCACTAAACAGAAAGGAATCGCCCCATGTCATTCAACGACATCTTCAAAAACAGTTTCGTGGAGAAGCTCCCGCAGTTCTCCGTGGTCGACACCCTGATCTCCATCGCCCTCGCCTTCGTCATCGGCATGTTCATCTATTTCATCTACAAGAAGACCTATCAGGGCGTGATGTTCAACCGTCAGTTCGGCGTTTCCCTCGTGGCTCTGACGATGATCGCGACCTTCATCATCCTGGCTGTCACCACCAACGTGGTCCTGTCCCTCGGCATGGTCGGCGCGCTGTCCATCGTTCGTTTCCGCACCGCCATCAAAGATCCGCTCGATCTCGTCTTCCTCTTCTGGTCCGTCGGCGCCGGCATCGTTCTCGGAGCCTGCATGTACCCGCTCGCCGTGATCGGTTCCCTTGTCGTCGGCCTGATCCTCTTCGTGTTCGTCCGCGCCAAGACCTCTGAGGGCGACTACATCCTCGTCGTCGAATGCAAGGACGAGGCCGCCGAAAAGAAGGTCGAAGAACTCGTGAAGACCGGCGCGAAGAAGTCTTCCGTCAAGTCGAAAACCGTCGCCCGCGGCTACATCGAAGTCAGCTATGAAGTCAGACTGAACGGCGACGACACCGCGTTTGTGAATCAGGTCTCCGCCTCCGAAGGCGTGGACAAGGCCGTTCTCGTGAGCTACAACGGCGATTACATGGCGTAAATCCGCCGGTCCCGGATGCTGCGGACAATCGGCCGCATGACTCTGTAAGTACATAATAAGTGAGGTATAAGAATGGGAACAAAACTTTTGGTCATTGACGACGATCCCAACATCTGCGATCTGCTGCGTTATTTCTTTGAAAACGAAGGATACGAGGTCAAAACGGCCGGCGACGGCGTGGAAGGCATCAGCTTTTTCAAGATGTACGAGCCGGACCTCGTTCTGCTCGATCTGATGCTCCCGAAGAACAAGGACGGCAATCAGGTCTGCCGCGAGATCCGCGCGATCTCCTCGAAGCCCGTCATCATGATCACCGCGAAGGACGAGGTCCTCGACAAGGTCGTGGGTCTCGAGCTCGGCGCGGACGACTATGTGGTCAAGCCCTTCGACATGAAGGAGCTCTCGGCGCGCGTCAAGGCGGTTCTCCGCCGCTATACGGCGCACGACAACCAGAGCGACGACGAGACGATCAAATTCGAGAACATGGAGATCTCGAAGCAGAAGTACGAACTCAAGCTCAACGGCAAGGCGGTGGACATCCCGCCGAAGGAGCTCGAGCTTCTCTACTTCCTCGCGTCGAACTTCAACCGCGTGTTCTCGCGCGACCAGCTCCTCGACAAGGTTTGGGGCTTCGACTATCTCGGCGACTCCCGCACGGTCGACGTGCACGTGAAGAGACTGCGCGAGAAGCTCGAAGGCGTCTCCGACAAGTGGACTCTCAAGACCGTCTGGGGCGTCGGCTACAAATTCGAGCTGATTCAGTAAGAAATTCAGGACAAGCATGCAGGGCGGCACGATACCGCCCTGTGTTCTGTCAGGGAGCTTTTTCGGAAAATTTCGCGGCAAACGGATCGGAATCATGTTCAAAAGCATTTTCGTCAAATACATTTCCGCGTTCATGCTCATCAACATCGTGAGCATCTTTCTCTCGACGTCGATCATCACCTCGCTCGTGAACATCTACGACGAGAACAACAAGACCCGGACCCTTGCGAACATCACCTACAACGCCTCCGACTTCATCGTGAAGGACTACAAGCAGAGCGGCGAGCTGGTCTTCAACGACTATCTCACCTCGAGCGTCGTCCTCCTCGAGCCCGTCCTCGACGCGATGGTCGCGAGCTTCGACAACGTGACCCTGTACGTTGCGGACGGCATGGGGCGCGTGATGCTCGTCGGCGGCGCGGACAAGGCGGGGATCCTCGCGGACGGGGAACACATCTATCCCGAAGAGCTCAACGCGGTGGTCGCCGCGAACGAGCGGGTCTCGCGCTACGACACGATCGAAGGGTTCTTCGAGGAGAAGCACCGCATCTATATCGCGCCGATCTCGACGACGGACGGCCGCGTGGTCGGATCCGTCATGGCGACGACGGCGAACACCGATATGGACGAGCTGCTTGAAGCGATGATCAAGACGATCATCGTCTCGACGCTCTGGCTGATGCTCGCGGCGCTCATCGCGGTGTACTTCATCACCGAGCGACTCGTTTCGCCGCTGCGGTCGATGAGCCGGGCGGCCAAGGAATTTGCAAACGGCCATTTCGACGCGCGCGTGCCGGTCAGCGGCAACGACGAGGTGGCGGAGCTCGCGGTCGCGTTCAACAACATGGCGGCCACGCTCCAGCACAGCGAGGAGACCAGACGGCTGTTCCTCGCCAATATTTCGCACGATCTGCGCACGCCGATGACGACGATCTCCGGCTTCATCGACGCGATTCTGCAGGGGGTCATCCCGAAGGAAAAGATCCCGCATTACCTCGAGGTCATCCGCTCCGAGGTGCTGCGGCTGTCCCGGCTCGTGTCGTCGCTACTCGATCTGACGAAGATCCAGGCGGGCGAGCGGAAGTTCACGATGGCGGCGGTCGATATCTGCGAGATGGCGCGGCAGATCATCATCTCGTCGGAACAGCGGCTCGAGGAGAAACAGCTCGACGTGCAGTTTGACGCGGACCGTGACAACATGTACGTCACGGCGGACCTCGACGCGATCCATCAGGTGCTCTATAACCTCTGCGACAACGCGATCAAGTTCTCGCGGCCCGGCGGGAAGTACGTCGTCGGGATCCATGACGCGGGGACGAAGATCGAGATCAGCGTTTATAACGAGGGCGACGGCATTTCCCCGGACGATCTGCCCTACGTCTTCGACCGTTTCTACAAGAGCGACAAGAGCCGCGGACTCGACAAGACCGGCGCGGGACTCGGGCTCTATATCTCCCAGACGATCATCGAGGCGCACAACGAGAAGATCCGGGTCGAGAGCGAATACGGCAAGTGGTGCCGCTTCGTCTTTGCGCTCCCCAAGGCTGCCGCGCCGAAGTCCGAATCGAGGAACGACGACAAAAGAGAGGCCGTGAAATGAAGCTGAACTATACCGCGACCTGCCTCTTCGGGCTCGAAGGCCTGCTCGGCGAGGAGATCGAAGCGCTCGGGTGCCGCCGGATCGAAAACATCGACGGCCGGATCACCTTCGAGGGGGATGAGACCACCGCGGCGAAGGCGAATATCGGCCTGCGCTTTGCCGAACGGCTCTATCTCAACCTCGGGGCGTTTGAGGCGAATACCTTCACCGAACTGTTCGACGGGACGAAGGCGCTCCCGTGGGAGGAGTTCATCGGACGCGACGACGAATTCCCGGTGACGGGTCACGCTGTGAAGAGCAAGCTCTTTTCCGTCCCGGACTGTCAGAAGATCGTGAAGAAAGCGGTCTCGGTGCGGCTCGGCGAGCGGTACGGGCTCACGCATCTGCCCGAGACCGGAATAAAATACCGGATCGAATTCTTTCTCTTCAAGGACCGCGCGAACCTCATGATCGATCTCTCCGGCACACCGCTTCACAAGCGGGGATACCGCCCCGAGACGGTCGACGCGCCGATCCGGGAAACGCTCGCCGCCGCGATGGTGAAGCTGGCCCGCCCGCGCGAGGACGTCCTGCTGTGGGATCCGTTCTGCGGCTCCGGGACCATTGCGATCGAGGCGGCGATGCAGATGCTCCGCATGGCGCCCGGAATGCACCGCACGTTCTCTGCCGAAGCGTATCCCGTCTTTCCGGCCTCCTCCTGGAAGGACGCGCGGGAGGCCGCGGAGGCTGCGGTGATCCGCGATTCGGTGTTCGAGGCGTACGCGACCGACATCGACCCGAAGTGCGTCGAGATCGCGTCGGCGTCGGCGGAGCGGGCAGGCGTCCGGGAGCACCTCAACGTCTTCCAGATGGATGCCCTCGACATCGACACGCTCTGCAGGCGCGGGACGATCGTGACGAATCCGCCCTACGGGGACCGGCTCCTCACGCCGGAGGAAGCGGATGAGCTTTACCGCGCGATGGGACAGGCATTTGCCCGCCTCGGCCGATGGCAGATCTACGTCATCACGCAGAGCGATCGCTTCGAGAAGCTCTACGGCCGCCGCGCGGATAAAATCCGAAAGCTGTACAACGGCATGATCCCGTGCTACTACTACCAGTTTTTCAAGAACCCGGACAAGAAATGAATATCTCCCGAAAAATCCGTCCATGCTCACGCACAGGCGGGTTTTTTGAATGCAGAACGATGGGGAGGCGGGTTCATGACGGCGGTTTCGGAGGTGCTGACGGGGGATTTCGCGGCGGACGTCTCACGGATGGACGCGCTGCTGCGGCCGGAGGAGAGCTTTGATCTTGTCCGGCGGGAATACGAGGGAGGCGGCGCGCATCTCGTCATGTACTATGTGAGCGGCATGATGCGCTCGGATTCGCTCGAAAAGCTGCTGTTGTCCTTTGAAAACGGCGCGGTGTTTTCAGACGCGGAGACCTTTGCGAAGACCTCGATGCCGGCTTCGGAGGCGTCGGCGGTCAGGACCTGTCAGGAGCTGATCGGGGCGGTGATGAGCGGTCAGCTTGCGATGCTCTCGGACGCGTTCGGCGCGGCGGCGGTGGTCGCGGACTTCCGCATCTATCCCGCGCGCAATTCCGAGGAGCCGGAGAACGACAAGGTGATGCGCGGGAGCCGGGACGGGTTTGTCGAAACGCTGCTCACGAACGTCTCGCTGATCCGGCGCCGCATCCGCACGCCCGATCTGACCGTGAAGCGCGTGACGGCGGGGAAGAGCACCCGGACCGATATCGCGCTCGTGTATCTCGCCGGAAAAGCGGACGGGGACTACGTCGAAGAGCTGGCGCAGAAGCTCGGCAGCCTCCGGACCGATTCGCTCGTGATGGGCCATGCCAGCATCGCCGAATCGCTCGCGCGCCGCGGGTGGTGGAATCCCTTTCCGAAGGTCCGCGCGACGGAGAGGCCGGATGCGGCTGCGGCGACGATCCTCGAGGGCGGAGTGATCGTCCTCTGCGACAACAGCCCGGAAGCGATGATCTTCCCGACGACGCTGTTCCACTTCCTCCAGGAGACGGACGACTACTATTTCACGCCGCTCTCGGGGACGTATCTGCGCCTTTTGCGCCACCTCGTGTTCTGGATAACGATGATCGTCACACCGCTCTGGTATCTCCTGCTCCTGCACGAGGAGATCCTCCCGCCCGCGCTCCATTTCGTGATCCCGTCGCATCCGGGGGATCTGCCGATCCTCGTGCAGCTCATCATGACGGAGCTCACCCTCGACGGGCTGAAGCTCGCGTCTCTGAACACGCCGAACGTTCTGGCGAGCTCGCTCTCGGTCGTCGGCGGACTTCTGCTCGGCGATTTCGCCGTCACGGTCGGGTGGGTGTCGCCGGATGTGATCCTCTATATGGCCTTCGTCTCGATCGCCAATTTCACGCAGTCGAGCTACGAGCTCGGCTATGCGTTCAAGTTCCTGCGCGTCCTGACGCTGCTCTTGACGGCCGCCTTCGACTGGATCGGCTTCACGCTCGGCATCCTCATCGCCGTGCTGCTTGCCGCGACGAACGTGACCCTCGACGGACGGCGGCAGTATCTTTATCCGCTCATCCCGTTCAACGCCCGCGCCCTCTCCCGCCTGATCTTCCGCCGCGTGAAGGACGACTGATCCGGATCGATCGATGAGATCATGCGCCATCGGATGGGCATCAGCAAGGCTCCTGACGCTGTGTCGGGAGTTTTTTCGTTGTCAAATCCGGCAATCTGCGGAAGATTGAGGATGAATATACGGTATAACTGCGCGATTTATCCAAATCGTATTTTTCTTTTGAAACGGGGTTGACGTTTGTTTCGTTCGGTGTTATAATTTATGCGTAAACAATTTAAATATAAACTAAAAGGAGCGTACCATGAATCTCAAAGTCAACGGCCGCGGCCCGGAACCGGAGGAGAACGACGTCGACTACCGCACGGCTCCGATGGTCCTGATCAACGATCTGTCCCGCCTCTTGTGGAGAAATGTCCGCGAGCACGGCATCGAGCATCCGATCTCCCAGAAATCCGGTCAGCTCATCCTGATCGAGCTTGCCAAGCGCGACGGACGGACCCAGCTCGATCTGGCGAACGCCACGAATCTGAAGGCTCCGACAATCAGCGTCTCTCTGCAGAAGCTCGAAAAGGAGGGCTACGTCTCCCGCCGCCCGGACGAGTACGATCTGCGCGCGACCCGCGTCTTCCTGACGGAAAAAGGTCGCGCGCTCGACAACACGATCAAGGGATATATCCGCCGCGAGGAATCGCTCGCCACGTCCAATCTGACCGAAGAGGAGTCCGAGACCCTCGTGAAGCTCTTGCTCAAGATCCGTGAAAACCTCACCGGATCGGACAGGGAGGACAGATTGTTTTGAAAAACCAGCATCAGCGTGTCAGGCTCACTTCGTATCTGAAAAAGTACTGGTTCTTCACCATCATCTCGCCGCTCTTCATGGCGGGGGAAGTGGTGGTGGACCTCTTCCAGCCGAAGCTCATGTCGAAGATCGTCAACGCCGTCGTCGCAGGCGGTGAGATGAATGACGTGATGCAGACGATCCTCATGACCTCGATCGAGATGATCCTGCTCGTGGCGGTCGGCGGCTTCTGCGGCATCATGTGCTGCTACACGGCGTCGGTCGCATCGCAGGGCTTCGGGTCCGACGTCCGCGTCGATTCCTTCAACAAGGTCATGTCGCTCTCGCTCGAACAGACGGACCGCTTTACCACGGGCTCTCTCGTGACCCGTCTGACGAACGACATCACGACGCTCCAGGATTTCGTGATGATGGTCCTGCGCATGTTTGTGCGCGCGCCGATCTTCTTCATCGGCGGCATCGCGATGTGCCTCTCCCTCGACGTCAGCTTTGCGAAGGTCGTAGTGGTCGCGCTCCCGCTCATCCTCATCATCGTCACGGTCATGGTCGTCAAGGCGGTCCCGCTCTTCTCCGTCGTACAGGAGAAGCTCGACCGCGTCAACTCCGTCGTGCAGGAAAGCGTGACGGGCGCGCGCGTCGTGAAGGCCTACACCCGCGAGGAGCACGAGATCGGACGCTTTGAGGCCGCGAACGACGACTTCCGCCGCACGAACCTCAAGGTCGGCTACATCATGTCGGCGATCTTCCCGTGCATGTCCATCGTCATGAACGCGGCGGTCATCGCCATCATCTA
>JAEEGL014447951.1_pt1 | contig 13907 bp, 11 predicted proteins | sample 9134231 | NCBI WGS metagenome assembly JAEEGL01 (sample SAMN16246548, study PRJNA631951) | gut metagenome | biome: gut microbiome; feature: rumen; material: fiber-attached | host: Bos | place: Iran: Karaj | collected 2018-10
ACCATCGCAGCACCACCAACAGCGGAGAGGGAGCCAACTTGACGGCCGCCACTGTTAATGGAGGTGAGGTGAGAGACTTGTTCGGCGGTCATGCCAGAGACGATGCGTCTCTTGCGGCTGTCGGAAACACGAGCCACGGTGTGACCGTTGGCGTCTTTGCGGGTGCCAGTCATCATGTCGTGGAAGGTTTCCGCGGTCTTGCCACTGTAACCAGCAGCGGCAGCAGCGCGGATCTGCTCATCGCTCAAGAGATTTTCTACGCCATCAACTGAGAAGAGTTTATCGTCTTGGGAAGCCATAGCGGCAGCGCCAGCATTCTGGACCTGAGTCTTGAGGCTACCATCACTAAACATTCGTTCAATGTTAGTATTGTTCTTGTCTTTGTTCATGAGGGTAGCGATGCTCTGGTTAACAATACTGTTATCTCCAGCAAGAGCACCAGCTACACGGCTACGAGCACTTGGATCTTTGCTCATGAGCTCCTGGAACTTACCGTTAGAAGACAAAGACCTGAGGATAGCAGTCTTCTTAGCTTCGTCATTGATGGAGCCAAGGCCAGCAACTAGCATGTTGCTGTCTAGCTTCTTGTTGCTTGCGGCATCGGTTAGCTCTTTAATGATCTGGTCATCAGTCTGGGTGCCAAAGGCACTGCCATAGGCACTCTCTTGGTCTTGGTTATGGGAGTTAACGGCACCTTGAGCGGCAAAGTATTTGCGCTTCTGGAAATCGAAAGCGAGCTTGGATGGATCGTTACCATAGCGGTTCATGGTCCTTTGGCCACGTTTAGCACCATACTTGCTCGAACGAGCGGCGGCACGTTGGTTACGCATTTGCTGGTTGTAGTTGCGGCGGCGAGTGAGGAAGCTGTTGTCCAGACGCTTGCCGGCCACACCCTTAGCTTTGCTGCCAAGTTTGTTGCCGAATCTTGCCATACCGGCGGAGATGGCACCCATGCAGCTCCTGATGACCTTTGGAATCATGAAGACTGGAGCAATGCCAATAGCAGCAGCGGCAATGATGAGCCAAGTGTTGCCATTGGAGGTCTTGAGGAGAATCATGCTGGCCATGTTGCCACCATAGACGAGAGCGCTACAAATTGGGAATGCGAGTAGCAATGCTTTGAAGGCATCAAACCACTTTTTGAAGATAGTCTTAGTGTTTGGCAAAGCGTAGCAGATGAAGGCGATTGGCGAAGCAGCCACGAGCAAGACGATGGCAGCTTGGCGAATACCGAGGATAGCGACGAGGGTGATGACGGAGAAGAAGATGCTAATGAGGCCAAGCAACACTGGAATTAATACGGCCAAGCCCTGCGATAAAGCAATTCCCGCTCCGATTACGGCCACAATAATGACAAGTGCCGAATTCCAGCCAGATGACAAGTAACTGCTCCAGAACGAACTATCGACGACCGCAGCATCAACCGGTACCGAGCTAATCGGCTTAATTGTTGAGGCAATATTATTAAAGAGTCTACCGATTCCTCGCCCTGTGATGTTGCCTAAGTCGATTGCAATTTGGCAGATGATAAACGAAAGGTTTACGAGAATAGCAACGATGAGTAGTTTCGGAATGAGCTTGCGGAAGTTAAATCGTTCACCGCCAACTCCAGTTACCTGCGAGAAAATGGTGATAATAAATACGATGACGAATAGGTAATTTGCGATGTTACGGAAGACATTCCAGGCTTTATAAGTTCCATCGTTCTGCCCCTGACCAGCATGGAATAGGCCAGCATCCACCTCGAGCGCCGGAATAATCCAATCAACATACGCGCTCAAAATTGTATCTTTGAGACCATTAATAATAGGACACATAATCCAGCCAAGTGAACCGGCGTTGGTGTAACAATCGTACACCTCTTCTCCGGTATCATCACCATCACCAGGATCAGTAGGATTGGTTGGATCAGGATCAGTAGGATTTTGAGGATCGCCAGGATTGGTAGGATTACCAGAAGGGTCGCCACCTGCGCTAGCGATTATTGTCGCAGCCGTCGTTTGACCAACATAGCGATTAACAGCCTCATAGGCACTCTTATATGAGCCGTCAAAATTGTGTCCGTTAAAGGTCTTAATTAAAGATGAGCACTGAATCTTACTGCCACCCGGAACGATAGTGACCTCACCCAAAGAACCTTGTTGGGTAGGTTTGCCATTATCGAGAACGCCAAATTTAGTGCGGAATACTTTTTTCTTGTTGCTCGTGGATGATTCATACACGTGCATATCTTTGACGTATTCTAGGCTCGAATTCCAATAATACTTTGCTTCATTATTCAATGTACTGAGGTTTTCATCGTCAGCGCTTACACTGACGCCCCTACAACCATTGCTGTTGCGACCGTCACCGTTAAACAGATATCTGCCCTCGAGCGTATAGCTCAGCTCAGCGTCGTACATCTCGTTAAAATAAGTCTCTGGCGTTTCGCCATCAAAGAATAATCTCTTGATATTGCTAGCTATAGCTGATGGAGCATCGGGTAGCCTAACTCCGCCAACATATGCGCCTAGTAATAATTGGCTGTTCAAAAAATGACTATCAATGAAGTGCCCTAAGTCTAGGATCTGCAGCATATTAAGTGCTGTCTGGCACGACATTTGACCTAACCAAGAATCCGTAACCTTGTAATCAACCTTGCTACCCAATAATGTATCAATTTCATCACCTTCTTTTAAGCTGATGGGCAAATCCCTTTCGCCAGCCGATTTAAAGCATTCATAGACAACTGAGGCATAAATAAACTGTTTAGCTAAGGATTCACCATCACCATACAGGTCCGCATGAGCATCGTGGGACGGAATAATTACACTGCCAATAATAGCTGCGACAGCTAATAAGAAATAGGCTAATTTATTCTTCATACTTAACCTCTTTCAAATCATGCGTATAGACTTTCCCTTCGGCGATGAAATAGGTTGGGTATGGAGTAATATCAGTAGCTATATCTACACAGTTAATACTTGGCTCCAAAACATTACAGACTTGTTTCTGGCCAGTCTTAAGAGTTATGCGAATAAATGCACTGTTGTCGTAAATTTTGACATTGATAGCATCCTTATAGACTTTAATGTCTTTGTTGCTTTTCATGTCAAACAAATGGATACCATCGCCGCGAAGGATTAGAACCGCTTCTTTGTTGTCGATGCCGAGCATCTTATAAGTATTTTCGGATAGCCCCCAGAGTTTTTCGATGCCGCATGGTACGACTTCGTTTTCGGAAGCGTCAATGATTGTTAAGCCCTTATTGGCGCCGCAGGATTTTTTGTAATATTTTCCGGAACGTGAAATGCTGTTCTTTGGATTGTCGGCCGGCAAAGATCTGGAAGTAAATACGCCGCCATGGTCGACACGAACATACAAGTTAGTTTGATTAGTCTTCTTTTCAAGTTCTACAAACAAACCGTCGTCGATTTTGGCAAGTTCATAACCAGAAGTGCTAGTAAATAATTCAGTACCATCGAAGGCATCAATGATTTTTGCCCCCCTGCCCGATTCTTGTACGATGAAATACAGACCATCGCCCGACTTGCCATAGCTAGTCGCAATACTGCAGACTGTCTGCTCACACTGATAAGCTTTTTCGCCATTCTCAACTTTGACCAGATATGGAGAACCCGTGCTAACCCTATCGCCGGTATCATTCGGCGTAACAAATGCGTAGCCGTGGCCAATATATTCCGCCTTACTATTGTCAGGATTGGCTTTTTCCATTTCGCCGTTATAAACATCCGAGCCAACAGTCCAAACGTTATCATTAACGTCATATTTGATAGTGGTCTTGCCGGCCGTATCGACAACGATCTCGCCCTTGCGGTTGATAATTAAATCCTTACCGCCGGAACGAACCCTGGCATAGTCACCATAAAATGGATTTGCTTCACTATACTCACGCGGGGTAACCCATTCAAAACTACTTGGGCTAATATAGCCATATTGAGCAACAGTAGTACTTCGAAATGGAATAGGAGCATTTTTATCGAAGAGCCCGACCAAATATGCCTGGCCTGCAATGGCAGGATCGCCAGCGGTGACGGACTTAGTCGAGTTGATAATTGCGACGACAGTAATTGCAGCGGCAACGATGAGGATCAAAATACCGATGCCGATAAACCACGGACGTTTGCGTCTAGTTCTTCTTTGGCGAGATTCCGGCATTGGCTCCTCAAAAAACATCGGGTCAGGTTCGTTGCCCTTCCAGGACGATTTCTGAGGTTTGGCCGGGGCTGCATTTTGCTGCTCATTTGGCGAGCTACTCATGATTGCACCAGGTCGATCGAATGTACCATTGCTGTCAAAAGAATTAATCTCGTCACCCTCGTACATAAATATATAATAGCATAAGCACTACGAGATAATAAGGCACAAAAAAGTGGCGGCCCCTTGCGGAGTCGCCACTTTTGTAAGTTTCCCGTCGACTAAAGCTTGGGAAAGCTCTATACTAGGCGGTCAACTTATTTACGGCTAATGATGTAGTAAGCAGCTGCGGTTACCGTACCTGCAATGACTACGATGCTACCGAGCATAGATTCAGCACCAGTCTTTGGAAGTTCTGGAGTTGGTTCTGGCTCGCGGCAATCTTTGCCATTTACTTTAACGTCGGCAGTATCTTTATCGATAGTCTTGTCGTCGTTATTGTACTTACCTTCTACAACGTTGGTAAGGGTAGTATCTTCACAATTGTCCTTCAAAGAAGTATTAACAGTTGCGTAGAAGTATACAGTTGCTTCAGCACCCTTGGCATAGTCACCGATGTTGATACCCTTAGCGGATACGATACCATCGGCAAGAGTCTTACCATTGGTGTTGTCCTTGTTGTAAAGAACAGTGCTGCCCTTTACATAAGTGAGACCAGCTGGGAGCACATCGCGAATGACAACATTCTTGAGGGTAGTGTTACCAGTGTTCTTGAATTGAATGCGATAGCGAACTTTGTCGCCAGCTTTAGCGGTTACGATTTCGGACCATTCTTTACCACCATTGAGCTGGACCATCTTATCGATCTTGAAGCTTGGTTTTTCTGGTTCGGAGCAATCCTTGCCATTAACCTTGACAACAGCGGTGTCAGACTTTGCAGTCTTGTCATCATTGTTGTATTTACCCTTAGCAGTGTTAGTAAGGGTAGAATCTTCACATTTATCCTTGAGGGCACTGTTGACAGTAGCCTTGAAGGTAATGGTTGCGGTTTTACCGGCAGCGACGCTACCGATATTGACACCCTTGTCAGAAACGACGCCATCAGCGAGAGCTTTGCCGTCGAGCATGCTACTACCTTTTACGTAGGTCATGTTTGCTGGAAGAGTATCGACGATAACAACATTGTTCAAAGTGGTGTTACCAGTGTTCGTGAAGCGGATGCGGTAATCAACATTAGTACCAGCAACAGCAGTCACAGTTTCATGCCATTCAGATTCGCTTGGAAGTTTGACCATCTTATCGATCTTGAAACCATCGATGCAGGTCTTACCTTCGACATAAACATCAGCGGTATCTTCTTTGGTACCAGTAGAGGTGCCAGCAGAAGTTTGAGCGACGTTGCGGAGAGTGCTTGGGTTGCACTTTTCGCTGACTGCTTTATCAACAGTAGCGTTGAAGTATAACCAGGCACCTGCGCCAGAAGCGTAATCACCAAGGTTGATGCCTTTGTCAGTAACGATACCGTCACTGAGGGCTACACCCTTTGGATGAGCAGTGTTAACGATAGTAGTAGAGCCCTTAACATAAGTTAAGCCGGCTGGAAGAATATCGCGAACGACGACATTCTTAAGAGTGGTGTTACCACTGTTCTTGACATGGATACGATAGCGAACAGTTTCACCAGCCTTAGCGGTTACTTTTTCGCTCCAAGTATCGGTACCAAGGATTTTAACTTCCTTGGAAATCTCAAGATTTGGTTGCTCAGCGAATTGAGCTTTAACGTGGAAGGTTAAATAACCAGAGTACTGATTACAGCCAGGGATTTTACCATCCATCTGATCATAACCAAGCAAAACGCCAGTCTTAGTAAAGAGGTCGTTGTTGGCAGTATCAAGATTGAAGGTGCGAAGTTTGCCTTCCTTGGTGTTGTAGTACTTAGCAGTACCTTTTACGTAAGCAAGATTAAACGGCTCACCATTCTTAGATACAAAGTAGGTGCTGTCATAGACAGTTTTTGGATTTGCATTGTCTGCAGAAATCTTACCAGCAACTTCAATTTTGGTGCCAGTAGTAGTTGGAAGAGTAACGAATGCTCTTACGTTCTCTGCAGTAAGGTTAAGGTTGCCAGCGGCGTTGTTATGTACATAGATACGAACAACATATTCTTTACCGTTTTCAACCTGAGTGTTATCAGACCAGTAGTTGCTAGAAGCGCTACCAGTATATGGCGATGAGCTTACGAAGAAAAGCTCGTTGCCAATTTCTTCATTGTTATCAGTGATTGAGTTGAACACGACGTGATCTGCTGGAACTTGCATCGTGTAAGTGTCACGAGAAGGACCCCAGGCAAACGCCATGTATGCACCAGCGCCAGCAATAGCAGCAACGGCTGCGATGCCAAGGCTAGTCTTAGCGATTTTATTCATAACTTATTATTCCTTTCTTTAATGAATTAAAAATCTAGGAATGTTTGTTTAATCTTATCGTTAGCCGTATTGTTAACTCGTCACAAATCAGATCATTACTAGGTATAAACATGGGGTTGGGAGGGGCGGACGCCCCTCCCCGAGATAACTTCGCCTTTGCCGCAGCATTGGGTCGGCTCTCCTTTAAGGTGCTACGAAAGAAGGTGGTGATTACTCGACGTCATCCGGATCGAGATCTCCCTGGTTGACGCCATCGTCAGCCACAGAAGTTTCAACCGTTTCGGTCGAGTGGGTTTGCTGAACCGTCGTCAAATCAGGGACGGACGGTTTTTGCGTGTTTTGAGGTTTCGTCTGAGGCTTCGGGGTAGCCGTAGCCGGAGGCGGTGGCGCGGTGTAAGAATCAGGTTGCTGACTTTCTTGCGTCAACGTCGTATCCTGCTCTCCGTTCTGGCCCATGAAGTCTTCAGAACCCTTGGGCGGATTCTTTTTCTTCTTCATTTGCCCTTGCGGACCGGCATCGGTCTGTTTCGGCTCCAGTGTAGGAGTCGGTTCAGGCTCAGGTTCAGGTCCCGGAGGAACCGGAGTCGGCGGTTTCCAGTAGTCGACGTTAATCGGCTGGTAACCACAGGATAGTTTGAACCGGAGCTTGCCGGGCTTTCCGAGGTCGAAGACAACACAATATCCGTTGGAGCTGTGCGTCTTTCTGACGATTACGGAAGTCTCGTTGCCCTCTAGTCCGTTGTATATCATATACATCTGAGATTCGATGTTCTTGACGTACTCGATCTTGATAGATCCGGACGTAAGGTATTTCTTTATGAGCTCAACTGCACGCTCCCAGTAATTGTGGTCACGCAGGAAGTGCAGGTGTGCTTTATCGGCGCGCTGGCCAATGCGTTCGTCAGCCTCATCCCGGAGGATGCGCTGATCTCCCTCAAGGTTCAGCACCTCATCAATGTGTAAACCGACTGCAGCACAGAGTGCGGGGTCGATAGCGACGCTATCGAACATGTCGCCCGTGCCATCCCTGTTAGCGATCCAGGTTACAGCCTTGTCAGCACCAACAGCTTTATCGGCAGCGGCCTTGCGGTCGAAGCCGAAATTGTAATTGTTGGTGTCATCTCCATCATTCTGCCGGTCATTGTTGAAATAATGAACCGTAATTCCGGAGATGTACTGAGCGATGGAATCGTAGATTCCTCTGATGCTCGGCGTGAAAGCCAGAATCACTATCAGGACAAATACCGCCGCAAGGGCGATATATCGTCTGATCTTGTTATTCATAGTTATCACCTCACCGATGACGATTTTCAAACCATTGTACGATTCCGAGAACGGACGTGCAGATAAGGACGCCAACAGCGAAGCACAGGATAACCGCCATGACGGGGTTATTGGCGTACTTCAGTACGTTGCCATCCAAGTCGAAAGACACGGGGCCGTAGAAGACGTTCTTTACGGAGAACCAGAGCGCGATTGCGGTAATCAGACCGCAGATGATGGAAAAGAGGAGCTGTCCCGCAGTGGGGCGGCCGCTGTTCTCATCGATGCGCTGGCAGATCCGCGTAACACCATCGTTGACGGTACGCCGGGTTTCGGCGTGGTTCTCATCGCTGCGACGAATTACTTCGGTCGCTTTGCGATCCATGTAGCGTTCGCCGTGACGACCGGTTTCAATCACCACAGTACGGGTGGTATCGCCGTCGTTACGGAGGGTAGCCTCGACGTGACGGGCAGCCTCAGTCGCCGCAGTGCGGGTCGTATTGGCTTCCTGACGGATCACGCTTTCGGCGTGGCGGGTGAGTTCAGTGTTCAGAGTACGGGTCGTATCGGCCTCGCGGCTGATAAACCGTCTGGTTTCATTGCCCTCACGGCGCGTTTCCGCAATGGAATGGGACGCAGCCTTTCCAGGAGCGGCCTTCGTTTCGCGGAGGAGACGATTGATATTATCACTCATTTTGATCACCATTACCCCACCTAGTTCGTGGGGCCCTTTCCTATTTTTGTTTGGTCTGTTAGGAGACAACATTATATGGAAAGCCCCATTTTACCGGTGGGACGGATGCCGGTTTTTACACCTTCTTTCTTACTGCGTAGTAGATTATACGCAGTAATGATCTGATTTGTTAACGTAACGCTTCTTGCTAAAGCTTTTCGCAGTCTTGCAATTAGCTGTCCGTATTATATCAAACTTTTGGTTTTTTATCAATAGTATTTCATGATAATTTACCATAAACGCAAATCATGTTATACGTAAGCACTTTGGCGGCACTCGACGGGGGTGATATAATATGCTTATGGCGCTAATGAAGTCGAGTTTGATCCAGAGAATCCATAAGACGCAAGCATCCGATATTGTGCACAGTAGTGGTTATGCCAAAGTTCAGCATAATCAAGGTGGTGGACCACATAGCGGGATGTCGTTTTCGGCGCGTATGAAAGTGGATCAGAACCGTACTGTTGTTAAGGGGTACGGTAGCTCGATGATTATGCAAAATGGCAATAAAATGCCGGCCGCTACCTCTGTTGGCGGGCAAGGCACGGAGGCAGATGCGCCAGTCCCAGTAACGCCACGATCTCAACAGCAAGATAATCATTACGGATGGTCGTCAAGTAGGGATACGGTGGCGAGTTGGGGTTATAAGAGTGAAAATAGCTTAAATAATGTCGCTAATACTACAGCGATAGACAATACGAACTCAAACTGGGGATACGGGCGAACTGCCGGAAGTAAGGAGAGTTTGACGGGTTATGGGCGCACATCAGGGGGACGCGAGAGCCTGCATAAAGGATACGGAAGGATGTCGAGCGCGGATGCGTCGAGCCAAAAAACCGGTTACGCCAATGCGGCTGCTCAGCGTCAGGCGCGCGCAGCAAGGTTTAGCGCCTCTAATGGGCGGACTGGTTCTTCGACATCAAGACCACCGATAAATCCGACTTTTGGGCGTCGTTAATGGTTTCAAACTGAAAATCTCTGGCAAAATCGGAGATTTTTTGATGCTGCGAGAGGTCAGCCTCGAGAACGAGGTAGCCACCGGGGTTAAGGTGATCTTGGGCCTGCTCGATGAGGGTTTTAATAAGTGCAAGGCCGTGGTCGTTGGCATAAAGAGCCGTTTCGGGCTCAAAAGCAAGTTCTGGGCTGAGCCAGTCCCATTCCCTGTCGACATACGGCAGATTGGCGACTATTAGGTCGTATTTACCGACATTCTGCAAGAGGTCAGAGACGAAGAAATTCACCTTAGCGCCGAGAAACTGCGCATTGAGGCGGGCGACGTGGAGGGCATTTTCGGAAATATCGACAGCGTCGACTTCTACATCTGGAAGTTCGAGGGCGAGCGTGATGGCAATACAGCCGCTACCGGTGCCAACATCGAGGATTTTGGCTGGTTTAAGGGGTTTGATGGCGTCAATTAGGGCTTCGGTCTCTGGGCGCGGGATAAGCGTATCTCTGGTAACTTTGAAATTGCGGCCATAAAACTCCTTGCGGCCGGTGATATAGGCAAAAGGTTCGTGATTTTGGCGACGTTTGAGGAAAGAATCGGCTTGATCTTGCTCTTCTTGGTTAATCTTGTAATCTGGGTGGGCGTGCAAAAAAGTGCGCGGAACCCGCAAAACATAGGCCAAGATAAGCTCAGCGTCGAGGCGATCGGTTTTTTTCTTGGCGGCCTTAAGCCATGAGCTCACGTTCATGAGCTTGAAGTGCCTCAATTATATCTTCGATATCGCCGTTCATGGCGGCGGTAATATTGCTACGGTTGTAATGGATACGGTGGTCGGTAATGCGGTCTTGTGGGAAATTATAGGTACGAATCTTTTCGGAACGGTCACCGGTACCGATGAGAGATTTGCGTGCATCAGAGGCGTTAGCGCGATCTTCGGCAATTTTGCGCTCGAGGAGGCGGCTTCTGAGGACGTTCATAGCTTTGATACGGTTTTGCTGCTGGGAGCGCTCATCTTGCATGGCTACCATAATACCAGTTGGTATGTGGGTAATGCGGACGGCAGAGTCGGTCGTATTAACGCCCTGGCCGCCGTGACCGCCAGAGCGATAGATATCAATGCGGAGATCTTCGGGGTTGATTTCAATATCGTGCTCTTCGGCCTCTGGGAGGACGGCAACAGTGGCGGTACTGGTATGAATACGGCCCTGGCTCTCTGTAACCGGGATGCGCTGGACACGGTGGACACCACCTTCGAATTTGAGTTTGCCGTAAGGTTGGTCGCCACTAACACGGAAAATTACCTCTTTGTAGCCGCCGGCATCGTTAACGGATTCGGATTGGAGTTCAACTTTGAGACCATGGGTTTCGGCGTATCTTAGATACATGCGATAGAGGTCGCCGGCAAAGAGAGAGGCCTCATCGCCACCGGCACCGGCACGGATTTCGATAATAGCGGCTTTGTCGTCGTTTGGATCTTTCGGGATGAGCATCTCGGCAAGTCTAGCTTCGGTTTCTTGAAGTTCTTTCTCGAGGTCGGGCTTCATTTCGGCGAGTTCAGGATCACTATCGGCTTCTTGGATATCGGATTCAAGCTGAACTTTCTTTTTGCCAAGAGCAATTAGCTCATCAATCTCTTGAAGACGGCGGTTTTTGGCAGGAAAATCTGGGTCAGCGTAAGCGTTTGGCTGGCTCAAAAAGTCAGTAATTTGCTGTTTTTCGGTTTCTAGGGCATCAAAATCTAAGTTCATCAGAGATATTATAACATCAAAAGCTCCGTTTGACTATTCTCGGAGACACGGCGTTCATTCGGCCTGTCTTTACAGGCGAATGACGCCTTGTACTCGCCAGCTTGGCTCCGTAAAGTCTCCGAGAATAGCCAACACGGAGTTTTTGGGGTTATTTTATCTCGATGCAGATTAGGGAGTCGTTTTCGGAGATGCGGGCGTAATAGTTTTCGGATTTCATCTCAAACGCGTCGCAATCATAGGGCTCATCCAAGAGGCCGGTATAGTCATAATTGAGGTCATAATCGACGTGGAGCGACCAGGAACCCCAGGTGAAGCTACTGAGGCCAGTTTGATGAGCGTCGATGATATCACGAGTGATCGGATAGAGGTCGGCAAGGTGCTGATTTTGTTCGGCTAAACCGATATCGCCATGGATTTGGAGTTTTTTGCCGGCGAGCTCTTCCCTGGAAGGATAGAGGTTGCCAAGATGAATGGCTAGCTCAGAATTGCGAAAGGCCGCGTAATCGTGCTGATAGTGCAGACCGTTTCCGAGTGCGAAAGCATAGACTACGAACAGATAGACAAGGACATAGGCCGGGATAGCAAAATAGCGCCGTTTGCCACGAAGAGTAAGGAGGGCGACGACGGCAAAAGCGACACCAATGCCGATCAGTGAACGGGGATTATACGGTGCATCCGCTAGTGCTAAATAGATGCCGTAAGAGAGCGGAATAGAAACAGCGACAAACGCTACCGCCGCTAATACCTCGAGAGCGCGATGAATGCCTTTACGCTTAGAATTGAGGACGATTGAGGCGATAAAAGCGATTAGCATACAGGCGAGGAAGATTAGCCAGTTGCGGCCAAAAGAGGTGAATATCTGTGCAAATACCTGACCGGCATTGCGGAAAACGCCAGGGATGAAGTTGGTAAAAGACCACATCGCAAGCGAACGGTAGCCTTCTGGCTCTGGCAGGATAAATTTAAAGACGATTAATGCCGCGAGAAAGCTAGCGAGGCCGAAAACCACTCGCCGCCAGTCAAATGACTTTTTATTGAGGTAATCGCGAAAGCCAAGAGCGAGCAACAGGAGTAAATATACCCCCGTAAAGGCCTGATATGAGGTAAGGGCGACCATTAAACAGATAAACGAAGTAATGGCGAAGTCCCAGGGCCGCTTGAATTTGATGACGAATGGCAAAATACAAGCAAAGAGCGCGAGTGCCATGCAGGGGGCATCGAATTTATAGAGCCAGAGGCTGAGCGTAAAAGGGGTGAGGCCGGCGAGAGTTACGACGATAAGATGAGAGAGTTTCTTTTTGTTACCGAATAATTCCACTAGGATAAGGCTAGAAATCGCAAGTAGGACCATGGCAAGAATTTGCCCAAGGGGTGAAATATCTACCAGGCTAAAACGCATCTGCACTAAGAGGAAAGACAGGAGAGATGAAGAATAACGATTAAAATCCGAGGTCCAACCTTTACCCGTGATGGCACGGCCAGCATCATCGGCGTAAGAAATATTAGCAAGCCAAATGGCGAGCATAGCAAAGCAGTAAATGCCGAAAATGACTAGAAAAGGTTTGAGATACACACGCCACTTTTTACTCATTACAGATAGATTATAACAAAAACGCCCCGCGAGGGGGCGGGGCTTAGTGTCTGCGATGGATCGTCACCCGAAAGCTCACGGTGAGCATAGCGATAACAATCGATATCAGCAGAGCGACGAAGGGGTCGCTACAACAGAAGCCATTTACAAGCTGGTTCATGATGTTAATGACCAGCATGCCTACAAACAGTGATGCGACGAAAGTGATTGCTGTGGCAGTTCGAACAGTGGCGATACGACAGCAAATCAGAAAAACGAACAGCAGCACCATTGTGGCGAGGATGAAATACAGTGCTCCCGAGACGATCAGAGACCCAGCATCGAGCACTTTTACGTCGTCCGGAAAAACGACTGTACTCAGCCAGATAATACCGATGATGATCGGGAGAGGCAAGAGGCTACGCCACTCGAGGCGCATCTTTGGTCGCCGCATCATTTTTCCCCCTTACTTTATCGTTCTTGGATGAATGCGCCTGCAATATACAGGAGCTCGCAAATGACCGAGATGCAAATCGGGACCAAGAGATTGGATACCCAAAATCCGCTAAACACAATGCTGAGTAGGCAGAGTGCCAGCGCGCCGGGGATGAAGTCGAGGATCATGAAGATGATAAAACCGGTCGTGGAGATAGTGAAATCCTTGCTGATGATGGCGAAGTGACTGACGGCGGATTTGAACGGCAGATAGACTACCATGTAGGCGGCTACGCCCAGCAATACCGCGCCGAAGTTGGCGAAGTGGTAGACCTGCGGGAGCAGGAGTGACCCCAGCCAAAGGACAGCAAATACGATCGCTGCATGGATACCATGCCTAATGTTGGCATTCATAGTACTTCCCTCCTATGCTTCTGTTTTTTAAGGAACCATTCTATTATTATACCACAGATGACGATAATAGTCAATTTTGGGCAAGCAGTAAAAACCGCCCTCTTTCGAGAGCGGCTTAGGCGACAGATTACCTTTCGACCATGAATTTTTTCACTTCGACACGAGCATCGTTTTCGAGCTGCATAAGCAACGCGAGAATCTCGCTGACTGTACCGGAAACATGAATAATTCCCAG
>JAEEGL014558745.1_pt1 | contig 13907 bp, 9 predicted proteins | sample 9134231 | NCBI WGS metagenome assembly JAEEGL01 (sample SAMN16246548, study PRJNA631951) | gut metagenome | biome: gut microbiome; feature: rumen; material: fiber-attached | host: Bos | place: Iran: Karaj | collected 2018-10
GCGGTCAGGAAGGTAAATTGAAATTCCTACGTCGCTCAAAAGTGAGTAAACTGATTCGTAGATTCTTCCTTTTGCAAGAAGGATTTTAAGTTTTTCCATATCGTTATCCTTAGAATAAAATTGCAACAACTTATGCGTAGCATAAGTTAAGCAAAGATACAGTTCATTGCAAATCGTAATTTGCATTACTATCTTTGCATATTTATGCAATATTTTATCATATTTATACAAAAAATGCTACAACATATGCAAAACACATGTTAAGCAAAGATTCTCTAAATCTGATCAAGCATTGCAGAACAACCTGCAAGCACATCGCCCCAAGTTTCATCAAAATTGCCAGTATACCACGGGTCTGCAACTTCATCTGTGCAGCCGCAATATTCCAAAAGCAAATGAACTTTTCCTTTAGGATCCCCATACCATCTTCTTTTCATATCAAAAAGATTTTCTTCATCCATACCAATCAGGTAATCATATTTTTCGTAATCGGCAGCGGTAATCTGGCGGGCACGATGATTTGTATAAGGCACACCCTGCTCCTGCAATTTTCTTAAAGTTCCATGATGCATTCCGTTTCCAATTTCTTCTGTACTTGTAGCAGCTGAATCAATTAAAAACTCAGCATCACGGCCGGCTTTATGAACTAAGTTTTTCATTACAAACTCAGCCATAGGACTTCTGCAAATATTTCCGTGACACACAAATAAAATCTTAGTCATAAAAGTTTCTCCATTTTCCAAACTTGTAGCGCCATACGCAAACAAGGGCGGTAACAGTCCAGGTGAACGAATTTGTAAGCCATACACCCCAGTAACCGATTGGGAAAGTATGACCTAAGACGTTAATACTTACAATACTTGCAAGAACGTGAGCAAAAACAATTCGGCAGACAACTTCTACCAGGCCATTCATCATTGCAAAATTTGCATCGCCGCAGCCATTAAGGCTTGCACGAGGAATATAAATCATTCCAAGCGGGAAGTAGAAAAAGCAGGTAAGTTTTAAGGCAACATATCCCATCTCAATAACTTCGCGATCTTTTACAAAGAAAGCAATCATGGTTCGTCCAAAAATAAAGATGATTGGAACCAGCAAAAGACTAAAAGCCGCAACAAGGAACGTTCCCCGGTGAAGTCCTTTTCTAACGCGGTCAATATTTTTTGCACCGTAATTCTGCCCCGCATAAGTTGTGATTGCAGCCGCAAGCGACTGATATGGCATGTGAATCAGCTGTTCAAGACGGCTTTCAACTGTAAAGGTTGCCATTACAATTTCGCCAAATGAATTTACAACGCCCTGAAGCATAATGCAGGAAATTGCAATTAAAGAACTCTGTAAAGCAACTGGAATACCGATTCTAAAAGATTTTGCAACGATTGTGCAGTCAGGTCTTAAATCACGTTTAGAAAACCGAAAATACGGTACTTTTGCAAAAGCATAAATAAGACATGCAATTGCGCTCACTGCCTGAGAAACTACTGTAGCAAGAGCAACTCCAAGAACTGCCCAGTCAAAATAAACTACAAATAATAAATCCAGTACAACATTTACAAGGCTTGCAAGAATCAAAAAATAAAGCGGAGTTTTTGAATCTCCAAGTGCCCTTAATATAGAAGAAACACCGTTGTAAAACGCAATAAAAATTATTCCAAGAGTAGTAAGCCTAAGGTAAGTCGCAGCATCAGGAAGAATTGATTCAGGACAGCTTATAAAACGCAAAATCGGATTACAAAAAGTAACGCCTAACACAGTCACAACAAAAGAAGACACTGTTAGAATAAAAAAGGAATTTGCAATTGTTGCACGCAGAGCCTTTTCATTTTTTGCGCCAAAATACTGAGCTACAAGGATTCCAATACCAATTGCAAGGCCTCCTGTTAATGCAAAAAACAAAAAGCCAAAAGAACCGCAGGTACCTACAGCAGCAAGTGCCGCAGGTCCAACAAAGTTTCCTACAATTACGGAATCCACCATGTTATAGAACTGCTGAAAAACATTTCCGATTAAAAGCGGCCATGTAAATGCAAGTAAATGCTTAAGGGGCGAACCACTAGTCATATCGACTATTTTTGTGTTCATAACACCTCCAATTTTACTTTTCATCCTCTCTATCTTTTAAAACGGCAAGGAAGGCACTCTGTGGCAACTCAACGTCACCAATCATCTTCATCTTCTTCTTTCCTTCCTTCTGTTTTTCCAGAAGTTTGCGCTTACGTGTAATATCACCGCCGTAACATTTTGCAAGAACGTCTTTGCGGACAGGATTTACAGTTTCGCGGGCAATAATCTGACTTCCGATTGCACCCTGAATTGCAACCTTAAACTGCTGACGGCTGATTTCGTCCTTCAAACGTTCACAGAATTTGCGGGCACGGTCAACGGCATTCTGCTTGAATGTAAGCTGAGAAAGTGCATCAACCATTTTTCCGTTCAAAAGAATATCAACCTTTACAAGCTCTGTAGGACGGTAGCCGATAACCTCGTAATCAAAAGAGGCATAACCGCGGCTGTAACTCTTAAGCTTGTCGTAAAAGTCAAAAAGAACTTCGGCAAGCGGCATTTCGTAAGTAAGTTCAACGCGTTTTTCATCAAGATACTGCATGTTGGTCTGCATTCCGCGTTTTTCTGTACAAAGCGACATAATTGAACCAATGTATTCTGCAGGTGTAATTACGCTTGCTTTAATATAAGGCTCTTCCGCAGAACGAATGCGTCCCTGAGGATATTCCGAAGGATTATCAATGTAAGTTTCCTCTCCAGTCGTCAATTCCAGCTTGTAGCGGACAGAAGGTGCTGTAAAAATTACAGCCTGATCAAAGTCGCGTTCCAGTCGCTCCTGAATGATTTCCAGATGCAAAAGTCCAAGGAAACCACAGCGGAACCCGTTACCAAGCGCAAGGGAATTATCCTTTTCGTAAATCAGGCTGGCATCGTTAAGCTTGAGTTTTTCCATGCTGACTTTAAGCTCTTCATAGTCGTTTGAATCCATAGGATAAATAGAAGAATAAACAACAGGTTTAACTTCCTTAAATCCCGGCAGCGGCTCTTCAAGTCCGTCAACAGAAGATGTAATTGTATCACCAACGCGAACGTCGCTTACGGTTTTAATTCCAGCAATAATATAGCCTACATCACCGGCTTCAAGCTTTCCGGTTTCTTCATAATTAATCTTAAATACGCCGCACTGCTCTACCTTGTATTCAGCGCCAGAACTCATCATTTTGATTACATCGCCGGTCTTTACAGTGCCTTCCTTCATTCGCACGTGCACAATTACTCCGCGGTAGGCATCGTAGTGGCAGTCAAAAATAAGGGCAGCAAGTTTTCCGCTTGGGTCACCGGTTGGAGCCGGGAACTTTGTTACAATTGCTTCAAGGAGCTCGTCAATTCCTTCTCCGGTTTTAGCAGAAACAAGCTGTGTCTCCTCTGCATCAAGGCCGAGCTCTTTATCAATCTGAGCCTTGCAGGAAGGAATATCTGCAGAGGCAAGGTCAATCTTATTGATTACAGGAACAATTCTCAGATCCTGTTCCAGAGCCATGTACATATTTGAAACAGTCTGGCTTTCAACTCCCTGAGTAGCGTCAATCAGCAAAAGGGCACCCTCGCAAGAAGCAATGGCACGACTGACCTCGTAAGAAAAGTCTACGTGACCAGGTGTATCTACAAAGTTCAGTTCGTAGTCGTTTCCATCTTTTGCGTGGTAAGGAATTGTTACCGCCTGACTCTTGATTGTAATTCCGCGCTCGCGTTCAATATCCATGTTATCAAGAATCTGATTCATCATCTTTCTGTCATCGATGATTTTAGCCTTCTGAATAAGGCGGTCAGAAAGTGTAGACTTTCCGTGGTCAATGTGTGCAACAATACAGAAGTTGCGCTTATATTTCATATCCATAATTTACCTCTAAAAATAGTAAGGATTGTCATAAGGGGCAGTCAGCACCATTCCCACATCAATCAATCCCTTTTTTCGTCTCTGAACCATAACCTGAGCCATTATGTATTTCTGCTCATTATCAAATTTTACACTGTAAACACCAAGCTGATCGTTTTCAGAAAAACTCATTTCATCAGCTACAGTTCCGCGAATAACCTTTGTAATTTTATAAACCTTTTTGCTCTCCGAAGAAGAACGGGTTACCTGCATTCCAAAAATCGGAATAAAGGAATTATCTATAAAATCACTTTTATAGATTAATGTCAAAGGTGATTCTGGACGTTCTTCAAAATACAAAAGACAGGATTTTTCTACAATATCAGAATCTGACTCTGCCTTTGTTTTATATTTGCAGGAAACCATAGTTCCAGGCTGAGCAGAAAGCTCATACATCTGAAAGTCTTCTATAGTTTTAATTGTAATTCCGTCAATTTCTGTAATTACATCACCCATTTTAAGGCCGCTGAGTGCTGCAGAACCACCCGGCATTACATACTGAACTTCAAGCCCAGTTTTTTTATTGCCAGTTCTCATAGTGTGGCCGTACGCACAAATCCACGGATGCTTAATCTGAAGTGATTCCGGTTCCTCTTCAAGATTATTATCATCCTTTGCAGGCTCCGGACGGTACATATAAGGAAGAAGCTGCTTTAAGTATTCAACCGGAACAGCAAAATTCAAGCCCTGGAACTGAAGCATTCCCGCAAAAACAATAGCCTGAACCTTCATATTCTGATCGATTAAAGGACCTCCACTGTTTCCAGAGTTTACAGCTGCATCAATCTGGAATACATTTCCCATTGTCTGAAGCTTTCTGTCTGTAGAAGAAATAATACCAGAAGTCAAAGTTCCTTCAAGTCCGATTGGTGTACCAATTGCACTAACCTTATCTCCAATGCTCAAATCACTGCTGGAACCAAGAGAAAGCACGTAATCAGGTACAATTTCTACCTTTAAAAGTGCAAGGTCTAAAACAGAATCATAGCCCACAACCTTTGCAGGAATTTTTGTATCCGGATCAGAAAGCAGTTTTACGTAAAGACGAGAATAGCCTTCGTACTTAGAATCAACCATCGACTCAATAACGTGATGATTTGTTACAAGATAGCCACGCTCATCAATAAAAAAGCCCGAGCCAATGATGATATCAGGATAGCCTGCACCATTACGAACTTTAATTCCACGATCAACCCAGATTGTAACAGTTGCATGCATACAGTCAGAAACTGTTTTTGGAGCCTTATTGTTTGTAGCATTCAGCCCCGGAACTGAAGAAAGATAGAGATTATGGAACTTTGTCTCTTCATCCCTTGTAAAAGTGTGGTTCACAGCCTTTAAGCTTTTATAATATTTAGAAGCCAAAAGATAATCTTTGTCATAAAGTGCAACCTTAAATTTTCTGTAAACATTTTCCACACATTCAGACTTTATATCTTCGCGGCCCAAGAGATTTGCACGCCACAAGGCACGAACAGGTTCCTTTTCTGCAAAATCACGGATTCGTTTTATTTCTGCTTCTACAACATCATAATTTGAATAATCTATAGGCTGTTCAATAGTTGAAGGCTGCTGCAAACTGCGGCAGGAAGAAAGTTCAAAAACTGCAAGCAGACAAAGCGCAAACACACCTTTATTTAAATTAATCTTCATTTTCGTTCACCTGTCCCTGCTCTGGAATAATTCTAAAGAACAGTTTAGTTCCAACTCTTATTACAGAAACACGCTTATCTTCTATCTGTAAAAGGAAAGTTTTTCCCTGTGTAATTTCTGTGCCAAATTCCTGTCCCAGTTTATCAAGAATTTTTGATTCCAGCTCTTGTTCCCCCTGATTTTCTATCCAGTAAACTTCATCAAATTTTCCGGCATAAATAATCAGTTCGTGAGTCTGATTTTCAACAAGTTTTACAGGAATATCATCAAGACAATCCATAGAAATAACTTCGCGGCCGTTTTTATCATAATAAACTGTAAGGTCTTTTACCTGCTCGCCATCTTTTGCGGCAAATTTTACAAACTTACAGTCGGTTACGCCGTCATCATTATTATCCCAAAGGGTAATTACATCACCATTCTGCTCATATTCTTCTATAAATTCGCAGTGTTTGTTGGCATTGCGGTCAATACGAACCTTTCTTAAATAAAGATTCTGTTCTTTTGCCACTACACTAAAAATATGGGCAATAATATTTTTATTTTCGTCGGCAATTGCATTCTGTTCAGGATTATATAAATCAAAAATCTCCTGAGTTTCAAAATATCCGTCGCCGTCATAATCTGCAAAGCGGACAAAAGGAAGACCTGCGCTAAAATTACAGGTGGCATACATTTTGCCTCCTTCATAAAAAACAGCTTCTACAGGTTGACCTTCAAACATATTGTAAACCACATAGCCTGCATCGCGCTCAGAAATATAGAACTTCATGCGTGAACAAACTTTGCGGACATCTTCAAGTTCAGGGAATTTATAATCCTTATTAATGCGGGGAATATAAAAATCAACGCCTGCAGGTTCCATTAAAGGATGTTTCTGCATGTCCAAAACTGAATAATCAAAGACTTTGCGCAAAAATTCAAAGTAGACTTCTTTTTCTGTGCCCTTATCGCCGTAAATGTCGCGAACTTCCGGATAGGCATAATAAGAAATCTGTACGCGATCATTCAAAGAAAGCGTATCAACTGAGCCCAGGTCACAAGTTGCCTGAATATCAATAATTCCGTCGTTATGCTTTGTATATGTAAAGGAATCAGGGCGGCCGTTTTTATAAATAACAACAAGCTCGTTCTGAAGGTCAAAATCTTCATCAATCAAAAGAGTGCATTCAATATTTGTAAGGCGTTCTGCAAGCTGATATTTTGCTTCTTCGCTCTTAATCAAACTTGCCATACAGTCAAGCAGATTAAGACTGATGGTATTTCCAGAAGTTTCAAAAAATAAATCCAGAGCCTGCTGCTCGTTGTAAAGCCCGTGATACAAAACTGCAACAGCAAGTAACGGCTGGATACTCATATTTTTAGCATCAATAGCACGTATAAGACGGTTCTTTGCATCGCCTTCTGCAAAAAAAGATGCCATCAGCTCAAGTTCCTGATTTTTTCCCGAATAGTCAGGCAAGTGAAGCATATAAGCATTTGCTACAGTCTGAACAATTTCTGGAGTTTTATATTCAATATTGTGAGAGATTTTATAGAGCTTGTAAGCAGCTTCAAAATAGAAAAAACACTGCATAAAGCGCAGGTCAGAAGCATAAATACGGCGGGCGGCATTAATTTTGTTGCGGGCACGACCAATAGAATCTTCTGTTCCAGTGCGGTACTCATTTTTAATTCTGATAAATTCAGCATCAGCAGAATACAAAAACGGTTCGGCATTAAGAATTTCCATAGACTTCTGATAGTCGCCGCGGTCAGAAAGCAGGTCTGCATAAAGAATGCGTGCCCCTGTTTCCATATACTCAACCCAATTGTTTTTTTCAAAGGCATTGGCAAGAATTGTTAAAACTTCTGCCTTAGTTTTTTCCAGGCGAAGACTTGCAGCGGCCTTTACATAAAACAAATCAGAAATTGAATCATCATAAGAAAGTCCCATCTCCGACTGATTAAAAGCGTTTTTATAATCTTCAGAAACAAGACAGCTTTCTGCAATTTTTAGACATCGTAATGCGGTAGCCCGATTTGCAACATCAGCAGAAGTCTCTGCAAAAATCATTTGTGCAAACAAGAGCGAAATTAATAAAGAAACAAACTTTTTCATCTTACAATCCAATTATCAAACCCCAAAATCGAGCCTAAGATACAGCAGATTCTTTGATTTTTTGAAGAGAGCTCCTGCACAACAGGAATATGTCCTCTTTCAGATTCAGGAACATGCCAGTCAGAAAATACGTCTAAAAGTTTTTTCATAGTGCCGTCCTTACATTCAACTTCATCAGTCAAAATTGCAGAACGAACAAGAACTGGCAGAGTAAGATTTGAAGCAAGCAGAATTTCGTTCAAAAAGAGCAAAATCTTGCCGTCCAAAGCTGATTTTAGTTCCAGACTTCCAAACTCAAACTCATATTTTCCATCTTCTTCTATTATAACAGAAAAAGTAAAATCCGTTTGATTTTTAACACTTTTTTTTACAATTATATGGTCGTTTTTACAACAAATTTCTATATTTTTATAAACTTTACGCGCAAAACTGCCGCCTTCCAAAGCACGGCAAACATCCTTAATAAAAGCAAAAGGAATGCGTTGTTCCCCGCAAATCTGATTGCAGGCCTTGTATAAAAGACGGACTTTTACGGCGGAAGAAATGCCTTTTAATAAACTTATGTGGATTAAAACTGAATCATTATGCATTTGAGTTTCTTTTAAGGCCTTTTCCACCGCAAGCTCAATCAGCTGTCCGTCCATAGCGGATTTCTCCAGTCCGCTTAAAACACCGCTCTTCCAGCCGGGGAACTTTGCGTCCAAAAGCGGCAGTAAATTCAGACGGATGTTATTACGCAGATAGGAGTCGTCGGCGTTGGTTGAATCCGTACACCAGGACTGACCGGCCGCACGCAAATATTCTTCTATTTCTGCACGGCTAATGCCCAGTAGAGGACGCAAAAATTTACCGCGGCGAGCCGCAATTGCATAATTTTCTGTAAAACTGCCCTGCAAAAAGCGCATCAACGCAGTTTCTAAAACATCATTCTGATTGTGAGCAAGGCACAAAAAATCAAGAGAGTTAGCTTCTATCTCTGATTCAAAAATCTTATATCGTTCAGCGCGGGCAGCATCTTCAATTCCGCCGCCACGTTCAACAGCAATGCTTTCAAGTTTACCGCGCGGAATCACTTTTCCAATAAATTCTACATCAACTCCGTTACCAGAAAGCTTGTCACACAAAGCCTTTACAAAAGCTGAATCACCGTCAGTTTCTTCTGACGCCCGCAGATTATGATTTACATTTACAACAAAAATCTTAAAACCATACTCGCGGCTAAGTGAACACAAAGAAAGCAATAAACAAACTGAATCAGCACCGCCAGAAACCGCAGCTCCAAGCCGCAAATTCTTAGCAGAAAAATCTACTCCGAGGTTCCTTAAACTTTCAAAAACTTTAATATCAAATTCAGTCATAAAAAAAGCCAGAATACATAAGTATTCTGGCCTAAAAATCAATTTTAGAAAAGATTAACGAGCTGGAGATACAGTTACCAATGGAAGTTCACCATCAGTAAGAACTTCTACGTTCTTTCCAACTTTCAAATCTTTTACGCGCAAAGCTTCGCTAACGTTGATTGCTGAAACATCAGCTGTGATTGTTTCTGGAAGGTCAGCAATTGTACACTTAATTTTGATTTCGTTGTTGCGTTCTTTCTTGAAACCACCCTTAAGAACACCTGCAGGAGTTCCTGTGTAGTGAATCTTAATTTTAGAAACAAGTTTCTGATCTGCAGCTGGAACAAAGAAATCAGCGTGAAGAACTTTGTCTGTGCGGATGTTGTATTCAACATCTTTAATCAAAGCGAGACTGTCTTTTCCATCAACTGAAAGTGTGATAGAAGTTGTTGGAGTGATGTTTCTCCAGATTTTGTTGAATTCTACTTCGCTAACGTCGATTGATGTAGCTTCACCTTTGTCATTGTAAACTACAGCAGGGATACGTCCTTCTTTGCGAAGATTTTTAGCAGCTGTTTTACCAGTTGTTGTGCGAGTTTTTGCATCAAGTTTCTGCTTACTCATTTTCTTAAAGCTCCTTATATCTCTTTAAATATTTTAGAAATATATCAAATTAGCCGTTTTTACTCAATAGGCACTATAAAACGCAACGGGGCTCATCTACCCCTAAAAATGATTTAAGCGCATCCTGAAAGATTTTAGAGCAGTTCACACCTTTTTCATCAGCAAGCGCAGAAAGCCATGCAGGAAGAGAAAGAGTCTTCTTAACAAAAGAAGTTTTTACACAAGCCCGTACAGATGGCATAAAAACCTCAATAACAGCAGGCACACAATTAGGATTCAGTTTAATTTCATTTATGGTTCTTGATTTTGGAATAACCTCTCCATCCTGTTCCATTACAAACAAATATAACCCCAAAGCCTCTTTTGCATTTTTTAAAGCTTCTTCTGTATTACCAGCTTCTGCACAAGAAATACAGCCCGGTAAATCAGGAAAAGTTACGTTTATTCCATCATCCGCATATTCTAAAACGGCAATAAAAGCATATTCGTTTTTCATAATTAGTTCTCCTTAAGATTGATTCCCGCCTGTTTAAAAATATTCTTTACAGTTCCTAAAGGCAATTTCCGCTTAGGATGTGGAACTGTAACCCGACCACTTTTGAAATCATGCTTAAATTGATGATGACTTCCAACGCATGAAACCTCATACCAACCATCGGCCTTAATTATTTTAATTACGGCCTTTGAGGAATATTCCATCATAACTCCCCGATTATTACAATACGTAAGTAATTACATACCGTCAAGTCTCTTTTTATTACTTTCTCTCCCCATCTATAATATAGGCGCTGACAATCAAAATTCGGAAATGTCCACCGTAAAAATTTGAAAATTCCTCATTCCTGCCGCATAATATTTGTGTATTTATATGGAAGTTTTTTGCAAATTTCGAACAGTAAAAAGGATTCTCAGACTAGCAATAGCAGTTCTATTATTTACCTTTCATTCCGTTAGTATTTATGGTGAATATTATTTATGGACTGGAGAGGGTGCAGACGCTAAATGGACTACAATAGAAAACTGGGTTACATTTGATGAAAATGACGACGAACTTCCTGCAACAAAATATCCAGGAAAAAATCAGGCAGATAATGATAGTGTAGAATTCTCTGGTGAAAATGAAAATTACATCATTGTTGATAAGACAGTCTACCTGGATATAATTAATTTTAACACCGTAGACAGTAATTGTATTACCCTAGAGTTTCTAGAAAGCACAACCACCTGCAATTCCAATATAATATATCTTGTAGATAAAACAAGAAATTACACATCAGGAAACGTAGTACTTACAGGACAAGGAAAACTTATAACAAATGAATTCGACTTCCCAAATCAAGATGGTGATTCCGAACATACCTTTGTAATTGGTTCTAAAGCAGCTGATACCTTAACAAGTTTCATAGTAAAAACAACACTTTGGGCTAATAGCGAAAAAAAATTAACGTTTTCTGGAAACGGTTATTTATATATGCCATTAGGAGGAGGAAACGTAAACTACGGCGCAACAAACATTACCTATGCATTAGACATTACACATAGACTTCCTTACAAAGAAGGAGTCCCAACATACTCATGCAATATAGATAATACAGATTTTCCAATAGATGCAAATAAAAATATAGTTGAAGCAACAATAACTTTAACAAAACCAGATTACGGTCAGTCATCTGAAGAATCTGTTTACTTTCCATATACTGTAGAAGTAACAGGTAATCAAACCTACACTCTTTATGGTGAAGGCAATTCAGAAACTTTTACAACTGGAGAACATATATTTCAGGGAAAAAAGAGCGGTACGACAGAATATCGCAATAATATTGCAAAAATTACAAGAGGAAAAACAACCTCAACTTTTAAGCTTGCATTAGCAGCTTCTGATATAAACTCTCTTGAAAAAGGTAATGGAATTAAAATAATTTTCTACAGTCCAGATGGCCAATATCCGCAAGAAACTTTTATGGAATTAGGCCGACTTGTCTGGTATTACAAGACTCCTGTATGGACAGGAAACGGAAGTTCTCAAGATTGGACAGATACCGACAACTGGGAAGGAATTTCTGGGGTAAATCTAAATAATCTTTCTGACTATGATATAGAAATTTCGGTAAAAGCACCTAAAAAAACACCCGTTATATCAAATGACGTTTCGGTAAAATCAATCACAATAACATCCGGCTCAAACTTACATTTAGAATCAGGAAAACTATCTACAAACAAAATAGAAACATCTCATCTTGGAAGCAGCTTTACCTCAACAAATAATTCAATAGTAGAATTGGCAAATAAAGGTGGTATTGAACCTGTATTAAAATATGCATTTAACGATAGCAGCACAATAAATATTAAAAACCTCTCCATTGCAGAAGGAGCATCTTTTACAATGCCTTTAAACATGGACTTAAGTATGTTAACCATAAACTCAGGTGCTTCTTTTTATAAAGGTGACAAAAATCTTTCTATAGGATGGTTAGAAATACAAACTGCAAATTACTCAGAGCTACCAAGTATCAGCAAAAATATAAATATTACAGAAGATTTTGAAGCAGACTGCATTATTATTCTTTTAAGAGATGGAAACATAACTACCACAGGAAAACTTTCTGCAAGAAAAGACTTTATTATTGGTGGAGCAAGATATAATTATGCAATTATTAAATATGATAAATTTATAGAACGCCCATCAGACTGGGTTCAAAGTTATACCGATATAGATTTAAGTTTTTCCAGCACCCCAACAGAAAGTTCAACATTCTATCTTGCTGGTAATGCCGAAATAAGAGCTGGAACAAGCGGAAAAGGAAACTTTTATATTAATGGAGCAAATTTAGAGGGAAATCCATCAGGTGGCAATAATATAGTAATCCCTCAAAATGATTCAGCAGAAAATTTCTGCGCAGATGCAATATTTTCAAAAATTACAAATATAAATGTAGTTTGCTCAGATGGAACTTATGATGATGGAAGTCCTAAAGCCATGATTCCAACCGGAGGCTGCACCCTTTCAAACTGCAACAATTTCGACTACGAAGACTTTGTAATTGTAGAAGCAGAAACTGTATTTGATAACAGAATTAGAATTAAAATGTCTGCGCCAACCAGAAACACACAGGGAGAACTTAATAAACCAGAATTAATAAACGCTGTAAAAGTTTCTGACGGTAATTATTTTACAAATACTTATAGTTCCGCAGATGGCACGGAACTTCCAGAAGCTACACCAGAAGAATTCTACATTTATACAAGTAAAACAAGCTGGAATATGGATGCCACAGGCGATATGAATCCAGCAACAGTAGCTGATACTTGCAATTACACCAATTCAAAATCTGAGTGGAAAAATGTTGTTCCATACCTTAAAATTCCACAGCAAACTTCAACATGTGGTTATACAATTACAGATAAATGGGGAAAACGTATAAATGATTACACCGCTTCTCCTTTTACTGGCACAACCGACGGCACAGACAAAACTCCAACATGGACAGGAAAAATTGACTCTTCATGGGCAAACTCTGTTAACTGGTATAATCTAAATAAGCAATATTACCTTGAAGAAAATCTTGCAATGAATGATATAATAATAAAACCCACATCAAATCCTCCAGTTATATCTTCAAAAACAGTTTTTCCTGAAGGTGAAAGTTGGGTGTTAAAATCCCTGACCATAGAACCATCAGCATCACTCTCTATAGAAAATGGCGGTGCACTAAAAACAACAAGCATTACAAATAACGGAAATCTTTTGCAAAATGGTGGTGTTTTACAAATAAGCGGAACTTCTGCAAGTATTACAAATAACGGAGAATTCAGTCAAACAGGCGGTTTTTTACAATTAACAGGAAGCACTGTAAACATAAAAATAGAGCCAGAAGCAATCACAACTATAAAGAATCTGGAACTAATGCCAAATACAACGTTAAATCTAAAAAGTAATCTTTTAGTAAATAATTTAACTATACATGAGTCAGTAACAATATTACCAGATTCATTTATATTATCTGTTTCTAATATCATCATTGATGCAGGAAACAGCGATTTATATCTTTTCGACTCGTATTCTGCTGAAAATCTCTACTTTAAATCCGGCACAGTAAATATTTTAAGTCCTATAAGTGCAAAAAATATTCTGGCATACGGCGGAACAATAAATCTGTCAACATCAACTTCTGTTCTTAATGCAACTAATGATTTTATTATTCTGGGAGAAGGCTACGGTTCATCATATAATTACAATCATTTTGCAGCA
>JAEEGL010090118.1_pt1 | contig 13906 bp, 12 predicted proteins | sample 9134231 | NCBI WGS metagenome assembly JAEEGL01 (sample SAMN16246548, study PRJNA631951) | gut metagenome | biome: gut microbiome; feature: rumen; material: fiber-attached | host: Bos | place: Iran: Karaj | collected 2018-10
CAGGGCTAATTGGAATCGTGCTTGCAATTATGTTATTCTTCCAAACAAACGCAGGAAAAAGAGCATCTGATTATCTAAAGATACATTTGCCGATTATTGCAAAAGTAAATAACGCTGTTATTACATCAAGATTTACAAGAGCATTTGTAATTCTTCTAAATAGCGGGATGAACATAACAGATTGTATGGAAAACCTAAAGAGAGTTTTAGGAAACGAAATCTACAAAGAAAGATTCCAATATGCAATCGACGAAGTAAAGCGTGGCAAAAAGATCGCTGACGCGATAGAAAAAACTGAGATTTTCCCAAAGATGCTTATCGAAATGATAGCAGTCGGGGAAAAGAGTGGAAACTTAGAAGAAACACTTTCTTCTACTGCAATGTACTTTGATTTGCAAGTTGAAACGGCAATCGCAAAAGCAACAACGCTATTAGAGCCAGTAATGATTTTAGTTCTAGGTGTAGTTGTTGCTGTCGTTCTATTCTCAGTATACGTCCCAATGATTGACGTAATGAATCAGATTCAATAGGAGGCTCAAATGATAAATTTAGGCTTTAAAAATTACCTTATAAAAAACGCAAAGTTAAAAGAGTCGGATATCGAAGATGCATTTAATGCATCACAAAAAAACGGCACGCTTTTGCAAGACGAACTTGTAAGACAAAAACTAATGGATGAAAAGGATAGCTATAAACTACTTGCTGAGTATTTGAATATTCCATATAGATTTGTGCAATTGTCTGAATTAAACATAGATATTGTAAGACAATTCCCAATGGATAGATTGGATGAATTCAAGGCTTTGCCAATTGCCGAAGATGATACAACAATTACATTTATTCTTTCAAATCCATTTAGAGCAGAAGAGCTAAGAGAGTTCTCTAAATATACACAAAAGCAAATTAAGGTAAATCTTATTGAATCAACACAAATGAACAATCTTGTTAGATATGCAGATAACAAGATCCAACAAGCTAACGCTTTAACTGATTTCATGTCCCATGAAAATTCTCCAGAAGTAACAGGAACAATTGATGGCCAATATTTGGTTGAAGCTCCTATTATTCGTTTATGCGATTCCATTCTAAAGGATGCTATAAATAGAGGTGCTTCAGATATTCATATTGAACCATTTGAAGAAAAGGTAGTTCTAAGATTTAGAATCGATGGTAAGTTAACTATTGCAGATGAGATTCCTATGGCATATTATCAATCAATCCTTGCCCGTTATAAAATCATGGCAGAGATGAATATTGCGGAAAGAAGAGTGCCTCAAGATGGAAAGATCACACTTGATATCGGTTCATCTAAATATGACTTCCGTGTATCTACGCTTCCAACGGTATTTGGAGAAAAGATGGTTATTCGTATTTATGACGTAACTTTATCTACATCATCTCTATCTAATCTTGGTATGACTAAAGAACAAGAAGAATTAGTAATGGAGATGATTCATAGACCTCACGGAATTATCTTACTTACTGGGCCAACAGGTTCTGGTAAGTCTACATCGCTTTATACATTCTTAAGATATTTGAACAAACAAGATACGAATATAATTACGGTTGAAGACCCGGTTGAAAACCAAATCGATGGAATCAACCAAGTGCAAGTAAATCCAAAGGCGAATTTGACCTTTGCAGAATCGCTTCGTTCAATTTTAAGACAAGACCCAAATATCATAATGATTGGTGAAATTAGAGACGAAGAAACCGTTCAAATCGCAACGAGAGCGGCTATTACTGGACACTTAGTATTATCTACAATTCACGCGAACGATTCGTTTGGCGTTGTAACACGTTTAATCAACATGGGTATACCACCATATTTGGTTGCCGATTCGCTTCTAGGCGTTATTTCTCAAAGATTAGTTAGAAAGTTGTGCCCAGAATGCAAGAAAGAACACATGACAACTAAAGTTGAAATGGCAATGCTGGGGCTAAAGACGCCACAAAAGATATATGAACCTTGTGGATGTAAAGCTTGTAATAATACAGGATATTCAGGCAGAATTGGTGTATTTGAAATGCTAGTTTGTGACTCAAAGATTAGAGAAACTATTATGAACCCAGCATTCACAAGTGAACTTCTTGAAAAGACAGCAAAGATTCCAGGAATTATGGAGCATGCAAAACAAAGAGTATTAAACGGCGAAACATCAATAGATGAATTTAATGAAATAAATTCAGTTGTTAAAATGAAGAAGGACTTGGAAAAAGAGTAATGGTTAATTTATTGGTAATAGATGACGATAAAGAAATCTTAGAGGGATTAGTAAAGAAAATTAAAGAACTATTCCCAAACATTAACGTTATCCCATACGAAAGCATCGAAAAATTGCAAAGAAATGCTGATATGGTATCTTACCAATATGTGCTTTCTGACATATTTATTGGAAAGCAAAGTGGAATCGATGCATATAACATAATGTCTCGAAACGGAAAGATTCCAGTTGTATATATGTCTGGAGCGGATCAAAACGAGTTTGATGTTTACGACGCGCCACATGTTTATTTCTTGCAAAAGCCGATTGATGATGCAAAATTACAAAAGGCGCTAGATAAACTATTTAATTCAAAACAAATGTTGACAATAAAGACATCAGGAAGAGAATCTTATGTTGATGTTGCGAAAATTATGTACTTAGAGAGCGACAAAAGAATAGTGCATATTATTACGATAGATAATATGTATAACACATATGCAAAGTTAGACGATTATGATTATTTAACAAGTTCAGGCTTTTTAAGAATAAGCAAGAGCTGTATAGTTAATAAGGCTTTTATAGAAGAAAAAACAAGAGAAAAGATAAAGCTAAATAACGGGGAGGAAATGGCCATTTCAAGGCATTACCAATAAAGATGTTATATAAATTTATGGTATCTTTCATATTTCTATTTAGCAGCGTAACTGTTGCAAGAAGAGTTAGAAACGACAAATGGTACAAATGGTTGTTGTTAATACCTCCTATTGTGTTTATTTTCTTATTGAGCTTTGATTTATTGAATATAAATATTCATGTCGGCGAATTTACTTGGAATTTAGGAATTGTTCTTCCAATGATGATTTGTGAAGCAATTTATTTTGTCTATTTGGCATTTGTTTCAAAACAAACCCCAAACGGATATGACTATATCGTGTTTGGCGCGATTATAGTGGTAGATATAATTGTTAAGATGTTCTATGGCGCATTTACCATGAACGATTTTAATTATTTTAACGATTCGGCAAATTCATATGGACTAGTGTTGTTTGCGTTAAGTTATGGATTTGTGGAATATGCAACGCTTTATGCGTTGGATTTAAAGAGTTGGACAAGAGAAACGTGGACAACGAAAATAATAATAGTTGTTTTTGGATATTTCTTTAGTTTTGCGCTAATTGTTGCACAACACGCAATAGATAGTATAAAGGACGGAAATTCGAGCGACTTGTCGTCAGCATTATTTGTATTGCTATATTTAGTCATAATAACCATAATTTTGTTTGCTGTTTATGAGATGAATAAGTATTTCAGAAAAGAAAATAATAGACGCCAAGACGAAGCAAAACAGATTAATGAATATTACAATAAGCAAGTGCTTTTAAACCAAGAAGAATTAATAAAAATAAGACATGATTTAAATAATGTCTTAGAGGTCATAAAACTTAAAGACGAAACTATATTTAATGAGCTAAAAGAAAAGATAGATAGGTACAATGCGGTTTATTATTGTGAAGACGATCTTCTAAACAAGATTTTGGTTTTGAAAGCTAGCGAAGCAAATAAAGCTGGAATTACCATAGAGGTTACAGCAAGGTTAGATGAAGTGATTCCACTAGTAGAATTGGAGAAAATTTCGTTGTTCTCAAATCTTTTAGATAACGCAATAACAGCAGCCTCAAAAAGTGAAGATAAAACTATAAAGATTGGCATATCATATACCAATAAAGAGTTAGATATAGATATAGTAAACTCTTGCGATAAACTAATTAAAAAATCTAATATTAAATATCATGGAAAAGGAAAAGATATAATAAACGATATTATTTCAAAGTACGACGGAACGATGATTGTATATTACGCGAATAAACGTTATTCGGTTGATGTAAAAATTGATTTACAAGAAGCCTCAAAAAATTTCGAGAGTGCCAAAAATTACATATAGTTAGCCAAATATTACATATTTTTTGAATCCAATCTTCAATTTAATTGTTTGTGTTATATAATAAACTCACAACAAAGTTGAGGAGGTTTCTACATGAAAAATAGAAAGGCGTTTACATTAGTAGAGTTACTTGTCGTTATTGCAATTATTGCAATTTTGGCAGTAGCAGGAGTTGTAGGTTACACAGTATTTATCGATAAAGCTCATAAGTCAAATGCAGTTAGAGATTTAACAGACATCAGAACACTTATCATTGCAGAAGACACATCAAATGAATACTTTGAAATCACAACTGAAGGTATTGTGTTTGCAAGCGGTGTAGTAGGCGAAACAGATGCATTAAAATTTAAAACAGTTATTACTGGCGCATCAGATACTGAACTTGCCGCATTAGTAAGCAAGTTGTCTTATGATGCAACAAATAAAACAATCGTTTATGAAAGCGATGACGCATCAGCTACATGGCATCTAGAAGACAACACAATCGATTAATAAAAGTGGAGGGTTTATGAAAAAATTCGCAAAGAAGGCATTTACTTTAGTTGAGTTATTGGTCGTAATTGCAATTATTGCTATTCTTGCTGTAGCCGGCGTAGTAGGGTATATGGCATTTACTAAGAAAGCTGAGGTAAACAATGACACATCTTTAGTTGCAGAATTGAACAATTATGTAGCAGCTGCTTCTGCAACAGACAAGATTAATACACCTACAGATTTAAGAAATATCTTAGTAGACGATGGTATTGATCTTGCAACATTAAAACTAAGCGCAACTAAACAAGGATATGTTCCTGGCTTTGATATCGTAGCTAAGAAGTTCGTTCTTATTAAGGACAACGCTCTAGCTGACGGATATACAGCAGCAAAGACTTCTGACGTATTTGCTTTTGCAAAAACAGAAGCAGAGGCTAATGCTCTAAAGGCTGCAGGATTCAGCTTATATTTACAATCTGGATACGATAAAGCAACAATTGCTATTGAAGGATTGGGCTTAGATGTCGGTGAAAATACAGGTATTACTACAATCAATTACACAGGTGCATCATCTGCTAACGATGTGGTTATTCGTACTAATAGTGCAAATACAAATTTAACTATAATTGCTGCATCTGACACTGTTAACCATTATGGTTCAGTTGGTAGTGTTGATGCCCAAAAGATTGATATGAATTGCTATAATGAATATGGCAAAGCAGCTTATGTTAAGGTAACTGAAGGTAAAGTCGTTGCAAAAGCTGGCGGAACAATCTCAGTTGTATTTGCAGCAAATAATGATGCTGAAAAGGTTGCAGTTATTAAAGAAAACCAAGGAACAATTACTACCGCTTTAACTGTTATTCAACCTGTATCTGATACAAATGGAGCAAGAGAGAACGGTATTGCTCTTGAATACTCAATCGATGGCGCGACAGCAGCATCTATGACAGATGAACAAAAAACTGCAGCTATAGCAACAAGGGAAACTGAAGTAAATACTGTTGCTGAAGCAGCTGTTGAAGCTAATTTAATTGAAGAAATTGAAGCATCTGGTTTATATGAGGCAAGAATTGGAGCAACAGGATATGCAACATTTGATGAGGCTGCATCTTCTATTTTAGCCGGTCAAACACTCGTAATATTGAAAGACATCGTTCGTGTTGAAACTGTCTCGGTTGCAGTTTGGGATAAACCGTTTAATATTGACTTAAATAATCATACATACGAAACTCTTAGTGATGTAGATGTAACATTGGGCAATAATGGATATAAAGCCAGTGCTTTTTGTTTCGCAGTTGATGGAACGAACAGCATAACAATCAAAAACGGCACTATTAAAACTAAATATGGAGCACCAGTATACTCTGCATGTACTACTGTGACATTGGAAAACGTTAAATTATACCAAGACCACGAGCATTACGTTCAAACCACTCCGGAATATTCAAGTGGTGTAAGAATTACATCTAATGGAGCTGTAGTATTTGATGGAGGGACATTTGAAGGTTATTATGCGCTTGCAGTATCAAATTCTGGTGGTAATGCTACAATAAATAGTGGAACATTTACGGGATCGCTGTTTTTTAGCGCTAGCGGAACTACAGCTAATAAAACCATCACCATAAATGGTGGAACGTTCAATAATTTTAGCGTTGTAAATGGAAATAAAGGAATTCTCACAATAAAAGGTGGTACGTTTGATGCTGATCCATCTGCCTACGTCTCTTCAGGACATCACGCTGTTAACAATGGCGATGGAACTTGGACAGTTGTGGCTGACTAATCAAGTAGAATTTAGTATTTGATTTCACATTAGGCTGGCAAACAAAATTGCCAGCCTTTTCTTTTTTATGTAAAACGTGAAGTTCACCACTAGCACGATTTGCTACTTATAAGCAAAATATATAGTAGGAGAGGTGACATCATGACAATCAAAGACTTAATTAATGAATGGTTGTATTACAGCCATAGGCACGATGTGAAAGAAAGAACAATCACTAGATACGAAAGCCTTTCACAAACAAACATATTTCCTTATATTGGGAATATAGAGGTAGCCAGTATATCACCCCGAGAAATCCAAGGATTTGTTAATCTTTTAAAGAGCAAAGACAGCATTAGGACAGGCAGACCATTGAGCTCATCAAGCATTAACATTGTTATTACTATTTTGAAGATGGCATTTAATTATGCTACTGAATTTGAAATAGCAACTAACAATCCGATGCAAAGAATCAAGAAAGTGGCAAAGAAGGAATGTCGGGTTACTAGCGCGTTTACTCGAGAAGAGCAGATGAAGATAGAAAGATATATTGAAAAACAAGATACAGATGAGTATTTTGGCATCATACTAGTTCTTTATACGGGAATTAGAATAGGAGAGCTTTTATCGCTTACATGGAAAGATGTGAATGTTAAAAAAGGAAGCATATCAATTAACAAAACTGTGTATAGAGCAAAAGATCAAATGGGGCATTGGTCATATAGAATAGATACGCCGAAAACTATTAATTCTATAAGAGAAATTCCAATGCCAAGGTTCCTTGTAGCTATGACGAAAGAAATAAAAGCAAGGGCAAAATCAAAGTTTGTTGTAGCATACGCAAATGGTAATGCAATTCAAGATAAGACATTTGTATATAGATACTACAAGATGTTGAAACGCCTAAAGGTAAGAATGTTAAACTTCCATTGCTTGCGACATACTTTTGCGACAAGGGCATTAGAGAGCAAAATGGACATAAAGACGCTTTCGGAAATTTTAGGACATGCCAGCGCGTCGACTACGCTTAACATTTATGCGCATTCATTAACTAATTATAAAAAGATGCAAATGCGTAAATTAAAAAGGCTTATATAGTGCGTGAAAATTTTATGTTTTATTATGTGCGCAAAATTGCTATAATATTTATACACGTGTATAACGCGCTAAAAGGGATAAAAAAGGAGTTTAATTATGAACGCAAAAGAAATATTGTCTAAATTGACATTAAAAGAAAAGTTAATGTTAACATCCGGTAAAGATTTCTGGCACTTAAACGGCAATGAAGCTGCTGGTGTTCCTGAAATTATGGTAACAGATGGTCCACACGGATTAAGAAAAGCAGCTGGTTCTGAAATGAACGTAGGAGACGTTGTTCCAACAGAAGCCTTCCCAACAGCATCTTGCTCAGCTTGTAGCTGGGATAGAGAAGCTCTAAAGAAAATGGGCGAAGCTATGGCTGAAGAATGTATCCAAGAAGAAGTAGCAGTTATTTTAGGACCTGGTACTAACATGAAGAGAGATCCTCTTTGTGGAAGAAACTTTGAATATTTTTCTGAAGATCCAGTTCTAGCTGGAGAAATGGCAGCATCAATGATCAATGCTATTCAATCAAAAGGCATTGGTACATCACTAAAGCACTTTGCTGCAAATAACCAAGAAACATACAGAATGACAGGTAGCTCAAATCTAGATATTAGAACATTAAGAGAATACTATCTAAAGCCATTTGAAATTGCAGTTAAGAAATCTCAACCATACACAATCATGACAGCATACAACAAGATTAACAATGTTCCATCTTCTGGAAACAAGTTAGTTTTAAAAGATATTACTCGTGATGAATGGGGCTATAATGGATGCTTCATTACAGACTGGGGTGGTGCACATGTTCACTATGAAGATATCAATGGCGGTCTAGATCTAGAAATGCCAGGTAATAAGCAACTATATCTAAAAGACACACTAAAGGCAGTTAAGAAAGGTCTTATTACTGAAGAAGAAATCGATAGAGCAGCATACAATGTATTACATTTAATAGAAAAGACAATAGATGCAGCAAGCAAGAAGACTCCTTACGATAAAGAAGCTCATCATAAGATTTCTAAAGAAGTAGCATTATCTAGTATGGTTCTATTAAAGAACGAAAAGAATATGCTTCCTCTAAAGAAAGATGACAAGATTTTAGTTATCGGTGAATTTGCAGAAAAGCCAAGATATCAAGGCGCTGGTTCATCATTCTTAAATCCACCAAAGGTAGATTCTTTGAAAGAATCTCTAGATGCAGCAGGAATCGCTTACGATTATGCTCCTGGTTATGATTTAAAGAATATGAAGGATGCAGAAGCAAATGCTAAACTTGCTGATGAAGCAGTAGCAAAGATTGCTGATCAAAAAGTAGTTCTATACATTGGTCTTTCTGACGAATATGAATCAGAAGGAAGCGATAGAGTAGTTACAAAGTTTGCTCTTCCAGAAGCACACCAAACATTAATTGAAAAAGTATTAGCAAAGACAAATAACGTTGTTGTAGTTCTATCTGCAGGATCTGTTGTAGATTTATCATTTGCAGATAAGGTTCCAGCAATCTTAGATACATATCTTGCTGGTGCTTCAGTTGGTTCTGCTCTTTGCGATATCCTATTTGGTAAAGTTAACCCATCTGGTAAGCTTGCTGAAACATGGCCACTTTCTTATGATGATGTTCCATGTTCAGAAACATATGGCGTTGAAAAGAATCAAGTTAACTATAGAGAAGGTATTTTTGTAGGTTATAGATACTATAACACAGCAAACGTTCCAGTAAGATTCCCATTCGGTTATGGTCTATCTTATACAACATTCGAATATTCTAACCTAAAGGTTAGCGGAAACAAAGTTTCAGTTGATGTAAAGAATACTGGTAAAGTAGATGGCGCTGAAGTTGTTCAATTATATATTGCAAACAAGACAAAGGCTACATTATTCCCAGCAGCTGAATTAAAGAACTTTGATAAAGTATTCCTAAAGGCAGGAGAAACAAAGACAGTTACTCTTGAGCTAAAAGATAGCGATTTTGAATACTTCAATGTTGAAAAGAATGCATACGTTATTGCAAAGGGTGATTATGAAATCCAAATCGGTGCATCATCAAGAGATATTAAGTTAACAGAAACAATTAAGAAGGATGGAGATACTTCATCAGACTTAGATAAATACAAGGGAAGTTGGTATACAACATTTAAGGGTAAGCCAACAGATGAAGATGCTAAACTTCTAGGATTTGAACCAATTCATGAAGTTCCAACAAGAAAGGGTGATTACACTCTTGAAAATACAGTTCAAGATGTAAGAGGTTCTGGATTTGGTAAGATCTTCTATAAGATTATGTTGATGGCAGTAAGAGCAGCAACAGGAATCAAGAAAGACGAGATGGATACTCCACAAAACAAGATGACTCTAGAAGCAGCTTTAGGTATTTCATTTAGAGGTATGGCTGCAATGAGTGGTGGTATGATGCCTCTATGGCTTGCAGGAATCTTAGTTGGATTCTGTAACGGATTCTCTAGAAAATCTAAAAAATAATATCTAAGATATTAACAATAAAAATGAAGGCACTCGATTGAGTGCCTTTTTTTGGTGCTTTAGAGCATCTAAGTTTTCTTATTTTGTACCATATAATCTATCGCCAGCATCTCCAAGTCCTGGAAGGATATAGCAATGATCATTTAGCTCTCTATCTAAAGTAGATACAAATAGCTTTAGATTTGGGTGTTCAGAAGCAATTTTCTCAACGCCAACTGGAGCTGCGATAACGCTCATTAAAGTAATATCTTTACATCCAATGTCTTCTAGATATTTAATAGCTGCAGAAGCAGAACCGCCTGTTGCTAGCATTGGGTCAAGAACTATAACTTTCATATGTTGAATGCCATCTGGTAATTTGCAGTAATATTCTTTTGGTTGCATTGTTTCTTCGTCTCTATACATACCAATGTGTCCAACCTTTGCTGTTGGTAGAAGTGTATGGATACCATTAACCATGCCAAGACCAGCTCTTAAAATTGGAACTAGAGCAATACTTTTTTCAACGATTTCAATTTGTTTGCATTTTTCAAGTGGTGTTTCAACTTCGATTTCTTTTGTTGGAACATCTTTTAACACTTCATAAGCCATCAAAGAAGTAATTTCTTCAATTAATTCTCTGAATTCTTTCATACCGGTGTTTTTGTTTCTTAAAATTGCAACTTTGTGTCTAATTAGTGGATGATCAAAAATCATAACATTTTTGTAGTCTTTCATTGTAAACCTCTTTCAATTTTTTATCTTTCTAATTATACATTTTTTATGCGCGCAAAACAATATAACAATATTATATAATATCTTGTGCAATGAAAAAATATACATAAAAATGGTTAAATTTGCATAAATATACGCATAAACAGGGTTAATGCATGCATATATACACGAAAAATAAATTTTTAAAATTTTTTGTAGTAATATTTTAGAAATTATGGTTTAATGGAAGCATCAATAAAATTGTAAATTTCGGAGGAAAGAAATATGAAAAAGAGTTTAGTATTAATCATGTTAGTAGTTGCTCTTGTTGCTACAGCCGCATTTGGTTTTATGGCATGTAACAAACAAGGCTACACAATTGGTGTACAAGCTGGTACAACAGGTGAATATTATGTTAAGGGCGATGTAGATTGGGATTTCGCAGGATTTGCTAATGTTACATGCGCTCCATATAACAATGGTGGTTTAGCAGTTCAAGCTATGAAGAATGGTACAGTTAACGCTGTTATCATTGATGAAGCTCCAGCTAAAGCTTTAGCAGCTAGAATTGAAGGAATCAAAGTTATCGACGTTAAGTTAACAGAAGAAGAATATGCTTATGGTGTAGATAAGGCTCAAGGTAGCTTATTAACATCTATCAATGCAATCTTAGCTTCTAGCGAATTTGCAACAAAGAAAGCTGAAATCATGAATGCTTACTTTGGTGATGGCACTCCAACTCCAGTAACAGCAGCTACATCAGCTGATGGTTCAAAAGCAGATCAACAATTAGTTGTTGCTACAAATGCAGAATTTGCTCCATTTGAATACAAAGATGGCGACAAGTTCGCAGGTGTTGATATGGAAATCGCTGCATATATCGCAAATACACTTGGATTAGAATTAGTTATCTTAGATATGGAATTCGATGCAGTTGTAACATCTGTAGGTAAGAACTATGTAGATATCGCCATGGCTGGTTTAACAGTTAACGAAACACGTAAAGAATCAGTTAACTTCACATCATCTTACTATAATGCATCTCAAATGTTAGTTGTTTTAGCAAACGACACAACATTCGATGGATTAACAACAGTAGAAGAAATCGAAGCTAAAATTAAGACTCTATAATGGTACAATCAATTTTAGCAGGACAAGAGTGGGACCTATTCTGGAGACAGTTCGCAACTAAAGGTGCATATAAAACTGTTCTTCAAGGATTAGGGATCACGGTTGAAATAGCAGTATTCGGCTTAATCATAGGTATCGTAATCGGTACCTTGATTGCCGTTATTAAAGTTGTCCCAAAATACAAGACATTCCCAAAAGTATTAGAAAAGATAGCAGATATCTATGTAGGATTATTTAGAGGAACACCGATGGTTGTTCAATTGCTTATTGGTTACTTTGTATTATTCCCAGCAATTGGCATTAAAGGATCAAATCTAAACATTATTACAGCTATCTTAATTTTCGGGATGAATTCAGGTGCTTATGTATCTGAAATTATGAGATCAGGAATTCAATCTGTAGACGGCGGACAATTAGAAGCAGCAAGAGCAGTAGGACTTCCTTATGGAACATCAATGATGAAAGTTGTTATTCCACAAGCAGTTAAAAACATCCTACCAACATTAGGAAACGAATTCATTTCCTTAATTAAGGAAACATCAGTTGTAAGCTTTATTGCTATCGTAGATTTAACAAAGGCATTCAAGCAAATTGGTGATGCTAACTATGCATATATCGTTCCATATTTAATGTTGGCACTTGTTTATTTGATAATCGTATACTTAATTACGATTCTAGTTAGATTATTAGAAAGGAGGATGAAGAAGAGTGATAGACGTCATTGATTTAAAAAAGAACTTTGGAACACTTCAAGTCCTTAAAGGTATTAATCTTACGGTTAAGAAGGGAGAAAAGATTGCTATCATTGGACCATCAGGTTCAGGAAAGAGCACACTTTTAAGATGTTTAAACTGTCTAGAAGATCCAGATTCTGGTTCAATTATCTTTGAAGGTGAAGATTTAGCAGACTTAAAGGTAGATATCAATAAACATAGAGAAAAGATTGGTATGGTATTCCAACACTTCAATCTATTCAACAATCTAACTGTTAAGCAAAACATCACTTTAGCTCCTATTACGCTTGCTAAGAGAAAAAATAGAAAGAATAAGTACATTGCTCTATATAACAAGATTTTCAAGAAGGATAAGCCTTTATACAAGGTTAAGCCAGTATCGGAAGCTGTTAAAGAAGCAGAAGACAATGCAATGCGTTTGTTAAAGAGAATTGGTCTTGAAGATAAAGCAGATGTATATCCATCAACATTATCTGGTGGACAAAAGCAAAGAATCGCTATTGTAAGAGCTCTTGCTATGAATCCAAAGGTAATGTTATTTGATGAACCAACTTCAGCTCTAGATCCAGAAATGGTAGGAGAAGTTTTAGATCTTATAAAAGAAGTTGCTGACGAAGGCATGACAATGCTTATCGTTACTCACGAAATGGGATTTGCAAGAAACGTTGCATCAAGAGTTATCTTTATGGATGATGGAGTTATAACAGAAGAGGGAACTCCAGAAGAAATCTTTGAACATCCTGAAAGCCCAAGATTACAAGACTTCTTAAACAAGGTTCTATAAAAACAAAGGGAGGCGCATGCCTCCCAATTTTTTTGCAATAATTTATAATTATAAATCTTCTTCGGTAATTACTTTAAATCCATTCTTAATTAATAGATCAGCAGCAATCCCATTTCCAGGAATTTTATTCCCAGTAAAAGTTCCATCGTATATAAGACCTACGCCACAAGATGGACTCTTTGCCTTAAAGATTACAAGGTCAACCTTGTTGTCTTGAGCCAATTTTAGCGCGATAGAGGCGCCTTTTTTATATTCAGCGGTTACATCTTTGCCAGCCTTAGATAAAACCTTATCTCCAACGATTTCGCTTGGATCTCTAGGAATTAGTAGTCCGCCTTCAGATTCTGGACAAATGCCAATAACCTCTTTATCTTTTAAAAAGTCCAAAACTTTTTTGTTTTCGCAATTATCGCCTTTATATCTACAGTTGATTCCTAATAAACAATTACTTACTAATACTTTCATATTTTGCCTCGAAAATATAATAACAAAAACCGACCGTTTATTCAACGGCCGGCCATGTATTAATCTAGATTAGATTATTCAGCTTTGTCTTCTACTTTAGCTGGTTCGTCGATGATTGTTTCAGAGTTTGTAACAACTGCTTCCATA
>JAEEGL012004087.1_pt1 | contig 13906 bp, 7 predicted proteins | sample 9134231 | NCBI WGS metagenome assembly JAEEGL01 (sample SAMN16246548, study PRJNA631951) | gut metagenome | biome: gut microbiome; feature: rumen; material: fiber-attached | host: Bos | place: Iran: Karaj | collected 2018-10
CCGATGTCGACGAGCGGCCCTTCCTTGGCGAAGACGTGCATCAGCGCGCGCGGCGCGAAGACGCAGAGGGCCGCGACGGTGAGCGAGACGCAGCCGACCGTGCGGAGACCGATGCGGAAGAGCTTCCCCATGCTCTCGCGGTCGCCCTTGCCCCAGTACTGCGCGCCGAGGAGCGAGAGGGCCGTGGTGACGGCGAAGACGCCCATGTTCTGGAGGAACTGCACCTGCGTGGCAAGCGAGACGGCGGCCATCGCGTTCTGGTCGACGCGCCCCAGCATCGCGGCGTCGGACGCGGCGACGAGCGCCACTAGGAGCGCCTGGAGGGAAATGGGCAACGCGAGGCGCACGAGCTTGCGGTAGAAAGGGCCGTCTGTGAAGAAGGGGGACATGAAGGAGTGGAGGACTGGGGGAGTGGAGGAGTTAGCGCGGCGGCATGGTGTCGGGCATTCCGAGCGCGAGGTACTTCGAACGGGCGTAGTCGTGGTATTCGAGGTCGACGATCGAGGTTTCAGGGATGCCAAGCGAATGGAGATGGTCGTGGCGCACCTCCAGGTCGGCGCCGTCCGTCAGACCGGGGACAGACACGCAGCGCACCTCAAGGGGCGCGCCCGCCGCGGCAAGCCGGGCGAGGTTCCGCTTGATCGGCTCGTTGGAGACGCCCGTCAGGCGGCGGTGCAGCGCGTCGTCCGCCACCTTGAAGTCGGGAAGCCACATGTCCGCGAGCGGCAGAAGCGACTCGATCACGGACGGCGCGGCGTAGAGCGAGGTGTCAACGCAGGTGTGGAGCCCTGCGTCGCGCAGGGCGCGCAGAAGGGCGGCCGTCCATTCGGGGAAGAGGAGCGGCTCGCCGCCGGAGATCGTCACCCCCCCGCCCGAAGCCTCGTAGAAGGCGCGGTCCTCGCACGCCTTGGCGACGATGTCCGCGATGGTCCATTCCCGACCATAGACCTTGAAGGCGTGCGTCGGGCAGGTCGCCTCATCCATCCTGCATTTCCCGCAATGGTTGCAGAGGTGCTGGAAGCGGGCGATCTGGCGGTCGGGACTCTGCGACTCCGGATTGTGGCACCAAAGGCACTTCAGCGGGCAGCCCTTCACGAAGAAGGTCGTCCGTATGCCGGGGCCGTCATGCACGGCCATTCGCTTGGTGTCGAGAAGAAGGGGGGACGTCATTTTGCGGACGGCTGCTTGGCGACGGCGATTGTGAGCGTCTTTTCCATAATTTTCCCATGATACCCGATGCGCTTGGCGAAGTCAATCCGCAATTGACCATTGGGCGGCTTTTGGGAGAAATGGGGATTTGCAGATTTCCATTGCATTTCCGTCAATGATGCTCTTTTTTGTTTGGTCATTTTAGACTTCTGGTTCCGTGTGCTACAATAATATTGTGATTCTTCGAAAAGGATGGAAGAGCGACAGTGACGGAAAAGTTCAAAGCGAGGATAGTATGACGGATTTCAAGGCAGATGGCGACATCCCGTCGCTCAAGGTCAACTGGAGCGACCGGCTTGAGGAGCTGGCCGACAAGATGCTCGGCGAATGGGTTTCCCACCCCACGGGCGGGAACCCCTACGAACGGACCTGCGTGGTCGTGGGCGACATGGCTACGCGCAACTGGCTGAAGGAACGATTCCTGCTGCACCGCGAGCCCGGCGTCCGTCGGGTCCTCGCGAATGTGGACTTCACGCCGCTTCCGGCGTTCGCGAACGACTGGCTCGCCGCCGCCGTGAGCACGACCGGCGCGGGACCGCGCGACCCCGCCGACCATCCTTTCTCAAAGGGCGTGATGGCGTGGCGAATCGACGCGATCCTGCGCGAAAAGGCGGGGAATCCGGAATTCAAGACGCTTGCTGATTACATCGCCGTGGGCGGGGACAAGGCGGCGGACCGACGCCGCTTTGATCTCGCGACCCGTCTTGCGCAAATGTTTGACGACTACCTGGTCTCCCGCCATGCCATGCTGTCCGCCTGGGAGCGCGGCAACATCCCGTCCGGCGGGGACGAGCACTGGCAGGCCCTCCTCTACTGCGAGCTGACGAAGAACGCCGATTCCTACTCCGCGGACTACGCAAAGGCGCTCGCGTCGGACTTTAACCCCGGCAAGGCCATCGAAAACGGATTCCCGCGCTACACCGCCGTCCACGTCTTTGACGTCATGGACGCCCCATGGCCGTATCTGGCGATGTTGAAGAGGATTTCGAAAACGATTCCCGTGACGTTCTGGACTTTCAATCCGTCGCGCGACTTCTGGATCGATAATCTCACGAAGCGGGAAGCCATTCGCGAGAAGGCCGCCAAGCTCCGCAAGGCGCTGGCGAGCGGAGAGTTCCCAGAGGAAGAATCAGAAAACCCAGACTTCTCCTCCCCCGACTCCCGGTTGCTGGGCGCCCTCGCCACGGGGACGCGCGGCATGCTTGCCAACCAGCTCGACCTGACGGACGGGGACTGCGAGTGGCTGGGGGACGCCGGGGACTTCGCCGCGCTCCGGAACGTCAACGCAGAGGTCCACGTCTGCCATTCGCCGAGACGCGAACTCGAAGTGGCGCGCGACGCGCTGCACCGCTTCTTCAAGGAGAATGACGACGCAAAACCGTCCGACGCCCTTGTTCTCTGCGCCGACTGGAAGACGTATTCGCCGCTGATCGAGGCCGTCTTCGGCGGAAGCGACGGCGCGGGGCTTCCCGTCGTCACGGCGGGAATTGCGGCCTCGTCGCCTATCGCGCATTCCTTCGGCGATCTTCTCGACTTCCGCAAGAACCGCTTCGAGGTCACAAAGGTCTTCTCGCTTCTCGGCCTCCCGGAAATATGCGCCAAGTTCGGCATCGACGCCGAAGGTCTTGCGGTTCTCCGCGACATGGTGTCGAAGGACAACATCCACTGGGGCTTCGACGACGATGACGTGAGGTCCGTCCTGGGGCAGGAGAAAACGTCGGAGGAGGAGCGCAGCCGCTTCACCTGGCAGCGCGGCCTCGACCGCCTGACGCTCGACGCCTTGCTTGGCCCGCGCGAGGACGAGGAAGCCCTCTACGAGGCCGGCGCGCTCGGGCAACTTCTGCCCGGGGGGCACGTCGAGTCGGAACGCGCGACCCTGGTTGGCGGGCTCTTCCGCTTCACGAAGCGCCTAAAGCGTCTTCGCAGCTTCCTTCAGAAGGCCAACGCCCCCAAGGAGTGGCGCGACGGGCTCCTTTCCGCCATTGACGACTTCTACAAGGAAAACGACGACGCCCTTGGTGAAATCCTCGGCCTGCGCCGAGCCGTCGACGCAACGGCCGAGGCGGCGATCCGGGCGTGCGAGACGGACGGACGTCCTTCCGGGGAGAAGATTCCCGGCGAGGTCTTCTGCGCGGCTGTGGAAGCCGCCATTCGGGACCGGATTCGTCCGCTCTCCTCCGCTGGCGACGCGGTCCGCATCGCCCCGCTCTCGAACGGCTCCGCCGTGCCAGCCCGCTTCGTCTGGATCTGCGGACTGAACGACGGCACCTTCCCGCGCAACGAGTACCGTCCGACCTTCGACCTGATCGGCCGGTACCCGACGATGTACGACGTCACGCCGCGCGAGCGCAACGCGCTGGCTCTCCTCAAAGCCGCGCTCGGCGCGCGCGGAATGCTGTGCCTAAGCTACGTCGGCCGCGACATCCACACCAACAAGGAAATTCCCGCGGCGGTTCCCCTGATCGACCTGCTTGAATGGTTCCGGTCGCCGAAGGTCAACGTGCCGGTAAAGACGTACGTCCACCCGCTCCAGTCCTATAGCGGGAAGTACTTCCTCGTTGACGGGGACTTCCCCAGAAGCTACTCGAAGGCAAATCATGACGCAGCGGTTGCTCTTGCCGCCGGAAGCGTGACGGAAATGGACGGTGAGGATTCGCTGCCGCAGATCATCCCGTTCCCGCTCAACGACGAGGGGGAGACGGAGATCGAGCTGGACGACCTGGCTGATTTCTGCGCGGGGCCTAATTGGTTCCTCGCCACCAAACGTCTTCGACTGCTCCTTCCCAGCCTGAAGCAATCTTCCCTCAATGACGAAGAGTTCCTGGACGAGATTGCCGTGAACGGCTTTGCGAGTCCCTTTTTGACGGAATCGGCGGTCCTGTCCGATGAAGCCGTTGAAAGTGAGGCGGAGCGCCTCGTGGAGCAAGGCGCCGCATTCGGCAGCGCTGCGGCGGCGGAAGCGATTCGCCGGGCGGTGTCGTCGGATGCCATCAAGCAATTCCAGTCCCTGGTCTTGGGATTTGCGCAGAAATCGGACGATCAGATGAACTTCGGATGCCCGAACGACCCGCTTTATAGGAATTATGTGTCGTATCTCGCCAAAACCCCCGAAAAGTTCAGGTCCGACGCCTTCGACATCGGCGGGAAAACCGTCAGGATTGTCGGGGCGTTCCACCCTCCGGCGATGTTGACGAACGCTTCGGAGAATACGACGTGCAACGATTTGGTCTTTTTCGACGGCAAACCGTATCAGTCCGAGTTCATCAAAGCCTGGATCCGGCATCTCGTGAGGCAAATCGTGTCAGGAGGCACCGCCAGGATCCTGTTTTGGCCGAATACGACACAGTTGTTGGTCCCTGTTCCCCGAGACGAGGCCAAACGCCGTCTCAGCACGATACTTGAACTGGCCACGAAGAAAACGCCGGTGGACTTGCGGAAAACCAAAGGCAAGGAGGACCAACTTCCAGAGGCGTATAAGGAACCGCTTGACTACAACGCCTACTTGAAGTTCAAGGGGAAAAAAGGCAATGGCAAGAAGGGAGGCGCTGCAAAGTGAAAACGAGTTCAACGATTTTCCGTGAGGAGGTTTTTTCCCCGTCCTTCCCGCTTGACGGGCCGCACCTGGTGGCGGCATCGGCGGGGACGGGCAAGACCCACAACATCCAGAACGTCTGCGCCCGTCTCGTAATGGAGCGGGGGCTGCGCGTTTCGCAAATCCAGGTGATGACCTACACGGATGCCGCGACCAAGGAGCTGCATGACCGCATTCGCACAGTGTTTGCCAATCTGCAGCGCTTCTTCGCCGGCGATACGGCGGAACTGAATTCGGACGAGATTGAGCGGCTGGAGAAGCTGCGCGAATGCGCGCGAGTCGCACTCGGCGGAACTTTGGAAGAGGCTGACAAGAGGGCGAAGAACGCCGTTGAGCTGGCGTTGCTCGAATTCGACCAGGCCGCCATCTCGACGATCCACGGCTTCTGCCGTCGCGCGCTCGTCCGCTTCGCCTTCGAGACTGGCGCCGCGTTCCAGACCGAGCTCGGCGACGATGGCGGCGCCGAGCTCGAACGCCGCGCCCGGGACTGGTGGAGCGTCAATCGGCCGCTCTTCCCCCCGGCGGAATTGGTCGCCGCCGTGAAGGGACTCGGCGGCAAGACGGGCTGGAGCATTGAAAAGGACTTGGCCAGTGGCGAGGAGGATCCCTGTCTCGCCGCAGCGGCGAAGATTGTCGAAAAGTACGAGGAAGACCGGCCGCTCCGGGAGAATCAGACCTTCGACGATCTGCTGCGCTCCGTACGCGGCACTCTCGGCGATCCGCTCCGCGGCCCGGCTTTGGCCAGAAGTCTCCGGGCGGAGTTCAAGGCCGTCGTCGTGGACGAGTTCCAGGACACGGATCCCGTCCAGTACGGCATCTTCTGGAAGGCCTTTTTGGAAGGCGTTCCGGAAGATGAACGTCCGCCGGTCTTCTTCGTGGGCGATCCAAAACAGGCCATTTACGCTTTCCGGGGCGGCGACATCTACACGTACCGCGTTGCCGCGAGGATGTGCAAGGAAGCCGGCCGGACCTACTGGCTCGACCAGAACTTCCGATCGACACCGCGCCTCGTCGAAGCCGTCAACAAACTCTTCGGCGACGAGACGGACCCGGATGGAACGACTGTCAAGCGTACTTTCGGCGACGATGCGATTCCCTACGAAGAGGACGTAAAGCCCTTGACAGAGCCGGGGCGGAAAATCGACGGATTGACCATCGTCACGCCCGAAGGCGCCACCATAGAAGATCCGCACCCCTTCCGCATCGTCTGCACAACCAGCGCCTCCGCCCGCGACGCGGCCGTCGTCGATATCGTGATGGAAACGCTCGCCGAGCAGGCTGGCAGGGTAATCAAGGCCAAGGGCGTGGAGGAGGAGTTCGGCCCGAAGCACATCGCGATCCTCGTGACGTCCAACGAAGCGGCCCGAAGTTTTCGCACAAAGCTTTGCTCCTACGGCATTCCCGCCGTCGTTTCTAAGTCGGGGAACGTCTTCGGCGGCGAGACTGCGACCGCGCTTCGCAGCGTCCTTCTGGCAATGGCGGGAATTGGGGGCCGTCGACAAATCCGCTCCGCGCTCATGACGCCGTTTTTCGCCTTTCCCGTCGAAAACCTGGAAAAGGAGGACGGCGAGTCCTTCGCGGAAATGGTCGGATTCTTCGGATATCTGAACCGGACATGGGCGAAGCGCGGATTCAACGCCGCCTTTGCGAAGCTGGAGGACGGATGCAATCTTCGTGCTCGTTTCGCCGCGTTGCCCGACGGGGAGCGGCGGCTGGCCGACCTCTTTCAGATCGTGGACTTGGCCGACGCAGCCATCCGCGAACGCGGGCCCTCGCCGGAAGCCCTCGTGGACTGGCTCACGGAACGCATCAAGCGCTCTGACGACAAATCCGAGGCGGATGCCGACGCCTACGCCCGCGAACTGGAAAGCGATGCCGACGCCGTCCAAATCATGACTGTCCACAAGGCGAAGGGACTCGAGTTTCCCGTGACGATCATCCCCGTGCCTTCGGTGGGAAAGGGCGGAAGTGAAAAAGTCAATCTGCCGTGCTTCCATCATGACGAGGCGGGGAATCTCCTCGCGGGACGTGACGAAGCCCAGGCCGCCGCCGATGCAGAAGCCGAGGCGGAGAAAACGCGTCTTTTCTACGTTGCCTTTACCCGGGCGACACGGCGTACGGTCGTCATCACGGCGGACAATCACATCCCTGCCTTAAATCCCCTTCTTGAAAACGCTCGCCGTCAGGGCGCGGGAGAGGACAATTCGCCGCTTTCCCCGATTCTCTGGTCGACTTATCCGCCGACATCTCCGGACGACGTCGAGGAGGTCGGCGACGAACTGCTGGATGATATCGAGGAAATCGACGATGAAACGCCTGCCGCCAGCGAGGAAGCTGGCGACGAAACAGAAGGGGATTCCGCCGCCACTGGCGTAAACGCGCTTGCGGAGGCTCTCGTCCCCAGAGACTACGGCCCGTTCCAGACGAAAAGAAAGGGCAGCTATTCTTCGCTTGCCCCGTCATCGAAGGTTGGCGGGGACGATGCTGACGCAGGAAAACCGAACAACGTCAATGTCCCCAGCAATGGCGAGGAATCCGACTTTGACCGTGACACGGGCGGGGGCTTGTCCGACGACGAACCGACCGACGGCGAGACCACCGACCATCCGATCTTCGACATCGGCGGCGGCGCCCGGACAGGCACCTGCTGGCATGACATCCTGGAGAAGCTGCCGTTCGACGCGGAGAAGGCGACAATCGAGGAGGCGACCGCGAAGTCGATGCGGCTCCACGGCCTCGCCAAGGGCGACAAGGAGGTGGACAACCAAGTCCGCCCAGTCGCCGAAATGATCGAGAAGACACTCGACTGGCAACTTGTCCCTCAGTCCGGCGAACCCTTCACGCTTCGCGCCGTGAAAATGTCCGAGCGCTTCAGCGAATGGGAGTTCGACTTCTCTTCGAAGGGGGCGGTCGACCGTACGCCCGTCATCGCGAAGATTCTGAAGGAAGAATGGGCGGGGGAAACCGACAAGGAGATGTTCCTCAAGGCTGTGGAGAATTGGGACCGGGAGATTCCGAAGGGGTTCTTCGTGGGTTTCCTCGACTTGCTCTTCGAACATGACGGCCGCTGGTACGTCGTCGACTGGAAGTCCAACAAGGTGGGCGGAAAGAAGGCGAACTTCTCGAAGAAAGGCATCCAGGCCGAAATGGCCAGGGAAGGCTACTTCTTCCAATATCTGCTCTACTCCGCCGTCCTCCACCGCTTCCTTAAGGAGACGATGGGGCCGGCCTATTCCTGGGAAAAGCACTTCGGCGGCGTCTTCTACTACTTCCTGCGAGGTATCGCCGCCGGCGGCGAGGCGCCCGTATTTTCCGATCGCCCGACTGAAAGACTTCTCGACCGCCTGTGCCAGGCGCTCGGATTGGAGGACCGTTGAAATGAGGGAAGCGGTTTATGACTTCATTCGCCGAATGGCCGGCGAAAACGAGCCCGCCGAAAAAGTGGCGGAACTTTGCGCCGAGACCGTCGGCGGCCTGGAGGAGGGTGACGTCTGCCTCACGCTTGACGAAGAGCAGCGCCGACTCCTCAAGGGTGTCCCGGACATCGCGTTCTTCGCGGAGGAGGACACACCGCCCGATCCCGTCCGGACGCCGTTCGTCGTCGTCGGCAACCTGCTCTACACGCGGCGAAACTGGGTCTATGAGCGGCGTGTTCGCGACTGGGTCGCCAATCGCGCCGCCGACAAGCGGGCCACCGATGTCGCGGAACTCCCTGACGACCCCTTCTACGCCAAGCTCAACGACGAGCAGCGCGCCGCCGTCATTGCGATGTGCAACGCAAGCTTCTCGATTCTCACCGGCGGGCCCGGAACGGGCAAGACGTTCACGATTGCGCGGGCTGTCAAGTTCATCCGGGACCGCAACCGAGACTTCCGCCTGGGGCTCGCCGCGCCAACCGGCAAGGCCAAGGCCCGCATGATGGACTCCTTCGTCAAGGCCATCGGGGGTGCGCAAATCGACATCGCCCCGGCCACGACCATTCACTCCCTGCTGGGGCCGAACTACGACTTCGTCACTTTCAAGCACAATCGCAAAAATCTGCTTCAGTTCGACTGGCTCATCGTGGACGAGGCGAGCATGATCGACCTGCCGCTGATGGCGAAGCTCATCGACGCCATCCCCGACACCTGCCGGCTCACCCTCGTCGGCGACCCCGACCAGCTCGCCTCCGTCGAGCGGGGCCGTGTCTTCGGCGATCTCTGCCAATTCCCCTGCGTCTCGATTTCCCGCCTTGTGAAGAGCGTGCGGTTCCCGTCCGACGGCATCATCGCGAACCTTGCCGCCGCAGTGAACGGAAAAGACGGAAAGCAACCGGAGGATGCGCTCTCGCTTCTCACGGGGGGATCGAAGGAGGTTGCCTACCGCGATCTCACCCATGTCGCAAAGGAGGACGCCTTCGATCCCGAGAAGTGGCCTGGTTTCGCGGACGCCGTCGACAAAGGCTTCAAGGCCTTTGCCAACAGCCCCAAGTTCACGCCGGAGCAAGTGAAAGATTCCGAAAACGAAGAGGAGAAGAATCTAAAGACTCCGGTCGAAGCCGCCCTCTTCTATTTGGACGACTTCCGCGTTCTCTGCGCCCTGCGCCATGGTCCTTTCGGGTCGGAGCAGATTGCTCAGTGGATCAGGAAGCGGCTCACGAAAGGTTGTCCGAAGCCGCTCATGATCACGCGGAACGACCGGATCCTGGGTGTCGAGAACGGCGATGTGGGCGTTGTGATGCCGGACGATCCCGCAGTCCTCCATCTTCCGGGAGGCAAAACCGTTCGGCTGGAGCTTCTGTCCGAGACGGAGCTCGCCTTCGCCTCCACCGTTCACAAGGCCCAGGGGTCGGATTTCAAGGACGTGGCGATCGTCCTTCCGCCGAACCCCGGTAAGTCGAAGACCTCTACGGACGGGAAGTCGGAAGGGGCGAAGCCGGAAGGAGAAAAGCCGGAAGGAGAAAAGCCGGAGGCTAACGCCTTCAAGCTTCTCACCCGCGAAATCCTCTACACCGCCATCACGAGAACGAAGGGGAGCGTCAGTCTTTGGGCCTCCGACGCCGCCGTCCTCCACTGCGCGGGAACCCCCATCCGACGCGCGTCCGGACTGGTCAGTCGCTAGTCGCTTCGCGGCAGTGACGAGCCGCTTCGCGGCAGTGACGAGTGACGAGTGACGAGTGACGAGTTGCTAGTTTTAGGTGGCTAGTTGGGCGCTTGCGCGCTGGTAGGGCGGCCTCGCCGAGGCCGCCGTGGCGCGCTCGGCGAGCGCGCCCTACCACCCTGGGAGGGCCGCGCATCGTCGCGGCCGTGCGCGAAAACGGTGCTGCTACTGGAACCGTTCCAAATGACAGGAGGCGGGGGCGTCGAGATGGGATTCGATGCCGTTCGGCCCGCGGTTCCACGAAACGGAGATTGGTCCGAAGGGGGTCGTGACGGTTCCGCTGGCGCGGGCGAGGCCGCAGGGGGCGAAGGGTTTGAAGCGGAAGCGCCGGTAGCCGGGTTCGAGGGGAGTCACGCCGAGGATGTAGCGTGACTCGTAAAAGGCGGGGGCCGCGCTCCAGCCGTGACAGAGGCTTCCCCTGCCCCCGGCGTATTCGCGTCCTTTCGCGTCCTCCCACCAGGTGGTGTCGCCAGTCGCGGCCATGCCCCCGTAGAGTTCACGGAGCTTGGCGTGGAGCCAGTCGCGGTCTTCGTCGGAACCGTGTTTGAAGACGCCTTCGATCAGGTAGGGGAGCGCGGCGAGCGACGGGAGGCGGAAGCGTCCTTCGCGAATTCCGCCGATGACGGACGCGACGCGCTCCGGAGGCACGAGTCCTTGCGAGAGGAAAAGCGCCTGGATGTGTCCGTAGTGGAACTCGTTGAGGCCCGTCTCGGGGTTGTGGGAGTCGAAGTAGCCGCCGACTGCGGCGTCGAAAAAGCGCGAAGCGGCAGTTCTCCCGATTTCGTCCGCGACGGCGTGAAGGGACGCGGCCCACCCCTCTTCGCCCCGCCAGGTGAACAGGGCGGCGATTTTGAGCAGCGCCTCGCGCAGGTAGAGGTTGTAGAAGGCGTTGGGGGGATTGGCGCAGTATTCGAGATTGCTCGACTCGCAGTAGTTCCAGACGCCTTCGTCGTTCGGCGGCGCATAGAGGTCGCCGCACCGGTGGGAGAGGATCTTTTCGAGCATTTCCGCGACGAGCGGCGAAAGGTCGTCCCAAAGGGAGAACTGTCCCGAGTGGAGGACGAACTCGTGGATGGACGACATCCATGTGAAGGTGAACATCGGAATCCAGAGTTTCGTCGCGCTCGGCGCCGCCGCGCGGAGGAAGCCGTTGCCGCGCTGCGCGTCGGCGAAGAGGCGGATCATGGCCTCGGCGGACTGGTAGTTGCCCCAGAAGGGGTAGCCGAAAAGCATCTGGTTCCGGGCGTCGTAGGCGCAGATCGACTGTTCGCGCCAGGGGCAGTTCTCGTATTTTTCGTGGAGGCAGAGGCGGAGCGTTTCGGCGGAGATTTCGTGCGCCTTCTCGAAGAAGGAGTCGGAGCAGGAGAAGGGCGGCGTCTCCAAGCCCGGAAGTTCGACGCTTCGGAGGCCCGCCGCGAGAATCTTGATGGCGGAAGGATCGCCGAGCGCGTGGATTTCGAGGAAGCGTCCTCCGAAACGGCGAAGGGGGTGGAGGAAGAGTTGCCGTCCGCCGGGGGTGATGTAGCGGTCGACGGCCGTGGCGTTCGGATTCTTGCCCACGACGCAGGCGGGAAGGCGGCCGTCCGTGACATATTCGCCGTGGGAAATCTCGAAGACGGTGCCGGCGGGCGCCTCGGTTTCGAGTTGGAGAAGACCGGCGGTTTCGCGGCCGAGGTCGAAGAGCGCGTAGACACCGTTCGGGGTGGAGGCGTCGAGAAGGTCGGAGGAGAAGCGCGGCCCCTCGGGCAGGGAGTCGTTGGCTCGACGGAGAGGGCTGGAGCGGAGAAGACGGCCCGCGCGGAGGCCGGCATCGCGCGGCGGCGGGACAGGGCGCGGCGAGAGGTCGCGACTTCGACCGAAGAGAACGGTGGCCGGCGCCCAGGGGGCGGAAGGCCGCGTGCCGTCGAAGGAGAAGGTGTAGTTGAGCGAGCCGGAGAGTCGGGTGCGTTCGCCAAAGGCGAAGCGAAGGTCGGGAGCGGCCTCCCAGGAAGGACCGGACGAGGCGATGGCTTCGCCGTTTCCGTCGACAATCTCGGCAATGACGCCCGGTTCGCCGTCGTAGTGGGAGGTGAAGGCGTTGCCGGAAAAGTGGACGGAGAGGAGGAGTTCGTCGCGGCCGGTGCAGAAGGGGGAGATGTCGGCTTCGGAGAAGGTCTTTCGCCAGGGGAAGTCGGTGTACTGTCCGAAGGTGGCGAGGCGGCCGTTGACGAAGGCGGCGAAATTGCCGGCGACGGCGACGCGGAGCCGCGTCGCGGCTTCGCCGGCGAAGCGAACGCGGAAGATTGCATAGACGTTGATTGCAGGAAACTTTTCGGCTTCCGGCAACCAAATCCACTCTGCCTTTTCAAAGGGACGGTTCATGACTCGCCGATGCGGAAGTGGCGGGAGAGTTTTTCGCGGAGGGTTTCGATGAGATGGGCGTCGTCGCGGTAGGAAAGCGAAATCAGCTTCTTCCCGGCGCGTTGGTAGAGAATGCGCTTCTTTTCCGCCCTCGCGAGATAGTCCGGCGTGTCCATCCCGAAGTACTCGATGTAGAGATCGAATTCGGGGAGGTAGAAGTCGGGACGAATCAGTTCCCCCTCCGCAATCCGGAATCTCTCATCGTAGAGGAAGGCGATGTCCTCCTGCTCCAGAAATTCCGCGATGCGCTTCTCCCCGACGCTTTGAACGGCCGTCCCGCCCTCGGTGCGGCGGAGCTTCGCGTTCTCGACGATGGCCTCGAAGTTCTTTCCCTCGAGTTCCCGCTCATCGGAGCAGTGGCGACAGTAAGGCTTTCCCCAGCGGTCGACGGAGGCGCGAAATTCCGCTTCGCTGATGATGCGGCGACAGCGCGAACACCACTGGTGGGTGAGGCTCGCTTTCCGCTTTGCCGCCTCTTCGATGGCGGCGACCGTCTCGGCGGCCGCCGAGCGGACATAGTTCGGGGCTGTCGCGTCACGCGCCACGTCCTTCAGTCGATCAAGGCAAAGCGCGGCCATGTCGTTTTCCGCGTACCGTCCGATTGCCTTCGCGGCGTACTGGCGGACTTGGGGGTGGGGATCGTTCGCGGCCATCTCAGCGAGGGAAATGAGAAAGGTCTGCGCGGCGGGCTTTTCTGGCGCCATCTTGCCGAGGGCCGAAGCGGCAAGGCGTCGGACATCGGAGAACTCGCTCTTGAGAAAACGCAGGAATTCTCGCGCGGCGTCGACGCGGCAGGAGAGTCCTTCCGGAAGCGGCGCGTTGCGCGAGGCCTCGCAAATCTCGCTCGGGTTTTCTGGGTCGGGATCGAAGAGATGGCTCAGCGCGAGGACACGCTCGCGCTCGCGGTGCTGGCGTATCTTGTGCGGTTCACCGGCCATGTTCGCTCACTCGCTTCGCTCGTTCTGCTCACAGCTTGAGGAAGCTGGCTTTGGCGAGTTTTTCGGCGGAGACTTCGGCGTGGTCCTGGCGGGTGCGGCGCTTGGAGGTTGCGGCGCCGGGAGGAGTGGGCTTCACGAGTTGGCGGATTCGCGCCTTGAGTTCGTCGAGACCGGTGCCGTCGGCGGTCGAAACCGCAATTGGTTTGCGGCGTGCGACGCGTTCGAGCTTGGCGAGGTTGGCGTCGGCGCCGGGGAGGTCAAGCTTGTTGGCGACGAGAAGCGAGGGGCGTTCGAGGAGGGAGGGGTCGAAGGCGGCGACTTCCTCGCGAAGCGCCTTGTAGTCGCTCCACGGCGTACGGCCGTCGACGCCGGCGGTGTCGACGACGAAGACGAGCGCCTTGGCGCGCGAGATATGCTTCAGGAAGTCGATGCCGAGGCCGACACCTTCGTTGGCCCCGGCGATGATACCGGGAATGTCCGCGACGCGCAAAGTGGCGAAGTCGTCGAAAACGACGGTGCCAATCACCGGGTTGAGCGTCGTGAAGGGGTAGGCGCCGATTTTCGGGCGGGCGTCGCTGATGGCGGTGAGGAGCGAGGATTTTCCGGCGTTGGGGAAGCCGACGAGGCC
>JAEEGL012364996.1_pt1 | contig 13906 bp, 15 predicted proteins | sample 9134231 | NCBI WGS metagenome assembly JAEEGL01 (sample SAMN16246548, study PRJNA631951) | gut metagenome | biome: gut microbiome; feature: rumen; material: fiber-attached | host: Bos | place: Iran: Karaj | collected 2018-10
AGTTGAGCAACCTACGGTGAAGCCCAGTAGGATGGTTACAACGTCAATCAACTGGTTACGTGCAGTCTCTGCTAAACGACGGGTCACACCACTTTCCTTCAGCAGGTTACCAAAGAACAACATACCCAACAATGGGAGACCTGAAGGTACCAGGAAGGCAGTCAGCAACAGACCCACAATAGGGAAGATTACCTTCTCATTTTTAGATACGGCTCTTGGAGGTTTCATGCGGATAACACGTTCCTTCTTGGTTGTAAGCAGTCGCATGATTGGCGGCTGGATTACAGGCACAAGTGCCATGTAAGAATAAGCAGCCACAGCAATAGCACCCATAAGGTTAGGAGCTAACTTACTGGAAAGGAAGATAGCGGTAGGACCGTCTGCACCACCGATAATACCGATAGCACCTGCTTGCTGAGGATCAAAGCCCAGCAACAGAGCCAGCATATAAGCGCCGAAGATACCAAACTGAGCAGCAGCGCCAATAAGCACCAGACGAGGCTGAGAAATCAGGGCTGAGAAGTCGGTCATGGCACCAATGCCAAGGAAGATTAGTGGTGGGTACCAACCATTTGTAACACCTCCGTACAGAATGTTGAATACGGAGTTAGATTCATATACACCTACTTTCAAACCTGCATCGAGGTTGAAAGGCACGTTACCTACCAGAATACCGAAACCAATTGGCACGAGCAGCATAGGCTCGAACTCTTTGGTCACAGCCAGGTAGATGAATACCAAACCTACAAGAATCATGATCCAGTTGCCAAGGGTAGCATTAGCATAACCCGTATACTCCCAGAATGTCTGCAGGTTGGATCCTAAGAAACTAATAAATTCTCCCATATTCTTTATTCAATAACTATAAGGTCAGTACCTTCAAGGATAGAATCACCCTTGCTTACATTAATTGCAACAACCTTACCGTCTTTGTCAGACAAAATGTTGTTCTCCATCTTCATTGCTTCCAGAACCATCAGCACCTGGCCTTTAGTTACCTGGTCGCCTACATTCACCTTTACCTGCAGGATTACACCTGGCAGAGGTGACTTGATGCCACTCTTGCCACTGCCACCGGCTGGACGACTTGCCTTAGCTGGTTCTGGAGCTGCAGCTGCTGCAGGTGCTGCGGCAACTACTGGGCGAACTACTTTCTTAGGAGCAGCCGGAGCCTTCTCCATCTCTACTGTGTAGGGAACTCCGTTCACCTCTACATGAGCGATGTTTTCTTCAATATCGCCAATAGTAACATTATACTTGTTACCATTGATAGTATATTTATATTCTTTCATTGTTTATATCACTACTTTAAATATGGTGTAATTATTTTCTTAGTACAGGTGTCTGTCGCATAGCAAACGCCTTGTTGCTCCAAGCTGATTCTTCCACTTTCTGGTCGGTTTGGATTGTCAAAACCATGTCCTCGATATCGTGAACATCATTCTGCATATCATGCAACGCCATACCGATGGCAGCGAATACTTCACCAGGAGTTTCATTAACCTTGCCATCAGCCTTAACTGCAGCCTTAGTGTCTTCACCCTTGGCAGCCTTAGCTTTCTGCTCATTCTTGTTGGCCATGTTCATGGAAACCTTTGCTTGGAGGCTAAATGCGAAGAACAACAGAATCAAACAGCTGAACACAACAGTCATAGCCGTGATAGCCATACCTACACCTGCAGGGTCTTTCTCTGCAAAAGTAACCATTTTCTGGTTTACATCATTAACACGGTTACTGGTGTTTGGCGTAACGTATGTGTCAGAATTTCCATCTGAGCTATCCTTAACCTCCCAGTTTTCCATGCCTCGCTCGGTAGCCAACTGATCAATACGGCCGTATGATTGGTCGGCATGCAAAGTATTGGCAGGAATCTTTACCTCGTCAATCAAGTCCTTGTTTGAATTATACAGACGTAAGGTGGTCGTTTTGGTTGGATCCAAAGTAAAGTCTGTGTGCAGGACTCCCTTGTTTGGCTGAGCATCTGCCCAGAGCACAATGTGCTGGCGTGCAGGTATGATAGTCACTTGGTCGCCCTTTGGGATAGTATATTGCTCAGCTTTACCACCCTCTTGCTGTGCTTCAAGAATGTAGCCTGCAACATCTATCTGACCATAATATTTAACGAATAATTCTACCCATGCGCTGCGTTCACCATATTCATCGGTAGCGTTGGTCTCGTTCTGCATCATAACCTCGTTAATCAGCACTTTGCTGCTGGTTGAAAGGTCACGGCAAGATGAGAGGCTCACTGCCAGCACGAAAGCAAAAATTATTCCAAAATAGATTTTCTTCATAAATACTTCTTATTTTAAAGATTACAATGGAATATTGCCATGCTTCTTAGCTGGAGTGGTCTGGCGCTTGTTCTTCAACTGCTCAAGAGCGCGGATGATACGGAAGCGAGTATTGCGAGGCTCGATAACGTCATCAATGTAGCCGTATGATGCGGCATTGTATGGGTTAGCGAATAGCTTTTGGTATTCAGCTTCCTTCTCTGCCAAGAATGCTTTAGGATCTTCTTTTTCCTTAGCCTCCTTAGCAAACAGCACAGCAACGGCACCTGCTGCACCCATCACTGCAATTTCAGCGGTTGGCCATGCATAGTTGATATCAGCACGCAGTTGTTTACAACCCATCACGATGTGAGAACCACCGTAGCTCTTACGCAGAGTAACTGTTACTTTAGGTACTGTAGCCTCACCGTAAGCATACAACAACTTAGCACCATGGAGAATCACGCCATTGTATTCCTGACCAGTACCTGGCAAGAATCCGGGAACGTCAACCAATGTTACCAAAGGAATGTTGAATGCGTCGCAGAAACGAACGAAGCGAGCACCTTTGCGAGAAGCATTGCAGTCAAGTACACCTGCCATCATCTTAGGCTGGTTAGCTACTACACCAACAGACTGGCCGTTCATACGTGCGAAACCTACGATGATGTTTTTAGCATAGTTTTTGTGAACTTCCAAGAACTCGCCATTATCAACAATAGCACCAATCACCTCATACATGTCATATGCGTGGTTAGGATTGTCAGGTATAATCTCGTTCAAAGAATCCTCCAAACGGTCAATAGGATCGTTGCAAGCCTTACGAGGAGCCTCTTCCATGTTATTCTGTGGGATGTAGCTGATGAGGTTGCGAATGAGTGCCAGAGCATCTTCCTCAGTAGAAGCAGTAAAGTGAGTTACACCAGACTTGCTTGAATGTACGCTTGCACCACCCAAGTTCTCCTCGTTTACATCCTCGCCGGTAACAGTCTTTACCACCTTCGGGCCAGTAAGGAACATGTATGAAGTACCTTCCATCATGATGGTGAAGTCTGTCAGTGCAGGAGAATATACGGCACCGCCTGCGCAAGGGCCGAAGATACCTGAGATTTGTGGAATAACACCTGAAGCTAGAATGTTACGTTCAAATATTTCTGAATAGCCAGCCAAAGCATTAACAGCCTCCTGGATACGAGCACCACCTGAGTCATTAATACCGATGCAAGGAGCACCCATACGCATAGCGAGGTCCATTACCTTACAGATTTTCTGAGCCATAGTTTCTGACAGAGAACCACCGAATACAGTAAAGTCCTGTGCAAAAACATAAACAAGACGGCCATCGATAGTACCGCAACCGGTTACGACACCGTCACCCAGGAAATGCTTTTTCTCTTGACCAAAGTTTGTGCAACGATGCTGCACAAACATGTCAATTTCCTCGAAACTGCCTTCATCCAACAGCATGGTGATGCGCTCACGAGCTGTGTATTTACCTTTAGCGTGCTGCTTTTCGATAGCTTTTTCGCCACCGCCCAGACGAGCCTTAGCACGAAGCTCGATCAGTTCTTTAATCTTTTCAACCTGATTACTCATTGTATTGTAATGATTATGATTATTTATTGGGGTTTTCACAAAGTTCGGTCAGAACGGCTGCTGTTGATTTTGGATGCAGGAATGCGATGTTCAGACCTTCAGCACCCTTGCGAGGAGCCTTGTCGATGAGTGCAATACCCAGACCTTCAGCCTCTGCCAAAGCATTAGCGACTCCGTCTTCAATGCAGAATGCCAGATGGTGCATACCGCCACGACCACCATTCTTTTCAATAAACTTAGCGATGGTGCTCTCTGGACTTGTGGGCTCCAACAACTCTAGTTTCACTTCGCCAACTTTCAGAAAGGCTGTCTTCACCTTCTGGTCTTCTACAACCTCAATGTTGTAGCATTTCAAACCTAAAACATTCTCGAAATAGGGGAGAGCTTTTTCAATACTGGGAACTGCTATGCCCAGATGCTCAATGTGTGAAATTTTCATTTGTTTTGTTTATTTAAAAATTAGTATTTTCTATTTGAGTGCAAAGTTACACAATTCTATTAAGAGTAGAAAATTTTTTTAGCCCTAATTGTTGTCAAAGATAATAGAAATTGCATTATCTTTGCCTCATCAATAACTAATATACGCAAAGAAAATGTCTGAATTAGCTCCTTTGATAGCTGACCTTTCGCTGATTCTGCTTTGTGCGGGTGTAATGACCCTACTTTTCAAGAAACTCAAACAACCTCTTGTATTGGGTTATATTGTTGCTGGTTTCCTAGCTAGTCCTCACCTTAGCTACACTCCTTCTGTAGTCGATAATGAAAGCGTCCATGTGTGGGCCGACATAGGTGTGATTTTCCTTTTGTTTGCTTTAGGTTTGGAGTTTAGTTTTAAAAAAATTGTCAAGGTGGGAGGCTCAGCTGTAATTGCAGCTTGTACCATTATCTTTTGCATGATTTTTCTTGGAGTAAGTGTGGGTACGCTTTTCGGATGGAGCCGTATGGATTGCCTTTTTCTGGGTGGTATGCTGGCAATGTCGTCCACCACGATTATATACAAGGCATTTGCTGATCTTGACTTATTCAATAAGCAGTTTACCCAGTTGGTTATGAGTATTCTCATTCTTGAGGATATCCTTGCCATTGTATTGATGGTGCTGCTTTCAACTATGGCGGTCAGCAATAATGTAGAGGGCATTGAACTGTTGTTGAGTATCGGCAAATTAGGCTTCTTCCTGATCCTATGGTTTGTAGTGGGTATTTGGTTGGTACCCTTGCTGTTACGTAAGACGCGAAAACTCATGAGCGACGAAACATTGTTGATTGTTTCGCTGGCTATGTGTTTCTTTATGGTGGTGATAGCTGCTAATACTGGTTTCTCTGCTGCATTTGGTGCTTTCATCATGGGTTCTATTCTGGCCGAAACAGTGGAAGCTGAACATATAGATCACCTTGTCAAGCCAGTGAAAGACCTTTTTGGTGCCATCTTCTTCGTTTCAGTAGGCATGATGGTAGATCCTGCGATGATTGTTGAATATGCTGTTCCTATTTTCGTCATTACATTAACTATTCTGTTGGGACAGAGTGTATTTGGATCAATGGGTGTGCTTCTTTCTGGACAAACGCTCAAAACCTCCATGCAGTGTGGTTTTAGTTTGACGCAGATAGGTGAATTTGCTTTTATTATTGCCTCTCTGGGCGTTTCATTGGGCGTTACAAGTGTTTTTTTGTATCCTATTGTAGTGGCAGTGTCTGTCATTACAACTTTCCTTACGCCATACATGATCCGATTGGCTGATCCAGCCTCAGAGTTTGTTGAGTCTCGCCTGCCTGAGAAATGGAAAAAAGCTTTGGCGCGTTATGCTACAGGTACTCGCAATGTCAATCATGATAGTGAGTGGAAAAGATTTTTGGTGAGTATTGTCCGCAATACGGTCATCTATGTCATCGTATGTGTGGCCATAGTTACTATCTTCCTTAATTTTGTCCATCCATTTGTCACGAGAATTATACCTGACATTTGGGGTAACCTGTTGGTAGCAGTTATTACTATTTTGTTTTTGGCACCAATGCTGCGTGCCATCATGGTGAAAGGCAACCATAGTGAAGAGTTTGTAGCTTTGTGGCAAGATACAAAGAATCATGCTCCATTATTAGCGACTATCATTATCAGGGTACTGATTGCCATTGTTTTTTTGATGTTTGTTATATCTTCACTTTTTGAGATATCTACTGCATTGATATTTGGTTTGGCTTTGATCCTTGCTGCTATAATGATAATATCTCGCGTGTTGAAACATCAGTCGAACATTATAGAGGGTATTTTCTTTAAGAACCTGCGTTCACGTGAGGTGAAAGCAGAATATTTAGGTACCAAGAAGCCTGATTACGCAGGCAGGCTGATGTCTAAGGATATCCACTTGGCAGACTTTGAAGTGCCTGCTGAGGTAGAATGGGTGGGTAATACCTTGAAGGACCTTAATTTCGGTAAACTTTACGGAGTTCATGTCGTATCGATATTGCGTGGCAAGAAGCGCATCAATATTCCTAAAGCATTTGACCGCGTGTATCCTAATGACCGCATACAAGTGATAGGCGCAGATGCAGAGTTGGCAAAATTCAGTAAGATACTCATACCCAAGATGGAGTTTGAGGAAGATATTTATGAGCGTGGTGAGATGATATTACGTCAGTTTGTAATTGATGAGAATTCCCCATTTTTGGGGAAAAATATGATTGATAGTGGTATTCGTAATCGCTATCATTGTATGATTGTGGGCGTGGAACGAGGTAACGACGAGTTGCATGCAGCTAATCCACATGAACTATTCCAATTTGGAGATGTTGTGTGGATTGTTGGAGAACGAGCTGCAGTGCAATCGATTGTCAGTGGAGGATATACTATATCATATGATTGATTAGGTAAAAACAGCTCTTTTTCATAAGACAAGGGTAAAACCATTACCAAGTTGCGACGAATAAACATATATTATTATGGAAAAAGTTCAGTGGGGATTTATTGGTTGCGGAGAAGTAACTAAATATAAGAGTGGACCGGCTTTTCAGAAAATTGAGAATTCTGAAGTAGTAGCTGTGATGAGTCGTGATTTGAATAAAGCCAAAGACTATGCCCAAGAGAGGGGTATCCCCAAATGGTATGATGATGCTTCTGCATTGGTCAACGATCCAGTTGTGAATGCTGTTTATATAGCCACTCCACCATCATCCCATGCAACTTACGCCATTATGGCCATGAAGGCAGGTAAGCCTGTTTATATTGAAAAGCCTATGGCAGTTACTTACGAAGAATGTTGTCGTATCAATCGCATTTCTACAGAAACAGGTGTCCCCTGTTTCGTGGCTTATTATCGTCGTTATCTTCCATATTTTCAGAAGGTAAAGCAATTGGTAGAGGATGGCGCTATTGGTAACGTTGCTAATATACAGATTCGTTTTGAAGTGCCGCCACGTGATTTGGACTTTAGTGGCACTCAACCATGGCGACTGCAACCGGATATTGCTGGTGGTGGTTACTTTTATGATTTGGCTCCACATCAACTTGATATGATTCAATATATCTTTGGTATCATTGTTGAGGCTTCAGGTTATAAAGCAAATCGGGGTGGGCTGTATCAAGTGGAAGACTCACTAAGTGCTTGCTTCCAGTTTGAAAGTGGATTGGTGGGCAGTGGATCTTGGTGCTTTGTCGCGCAAGAGTCGGCACGCGAAGACCGTATTGTAGTGATAGGTGATAAGGGGACCATTAGTTTCTCCATATATACCTATGAACCCATTAGACTCTATACAGAGGGCAAATGTGAGGAAATTATAGTGAAGAATCCTACTTATGTGCAGCAACCTATCATTCAGGCCGTTGTTGACCATTTGCTAGATTATAAAATATGTACTTGTGATGGCGAAAGTGCAACACTTACTAATTGGGTAATGGATAAAATTCTAGGTAAAATTTGATTAATTGAACAATACACATTGCTTTTAAAAAGAATGCCTCCTTTGGGGCTCATTTATGCTTGTACTGTACTGGTCAGTCGTCAAACTCTTCATCTTCATCGGTGTCAAAGTCGAAGTCTCCAAGGAAGACGGGGTCAGTAAAATCATCTAGCTCACGACGCTCTTTCTTGGTGGGTCGCCCTGTTCCTTTAGCTCGGTTGACAAACCCACTTATCTTACTTACCTCTAACAATTCCAACTGGTCGGGAGGTGTAACATTCTCCATCATGTTGGAAACCAACTTGGCGCCCACACGTTTTTCGATAGCCTGTTGCACTTTAAACGACCAAGTTATAGGAGGTTTCTTTACACTCACGATATCGCCTTCCTTAACTGTATGGGCAGGCTTAGCTTGCGTGCCATTTAATAGCACACGTCCTTTTTTGCAGGCATCGGCAGCTATTGAACGTGTCTTATAGATTCTTACGGCCCATAACCATTTATCAATCCTTGCACTTCCCATAACAACTTCCAACTATTTCTTATTAAATTGGTTCATCGTGATATTGATACCCGCCAGACAGAAGCTCTTAATCATCTCACAAGCAACATCCAAGCGTTCAGGAAGAATTCTCAGGTCATCATCATCAAACTCTCCCAAAACATAATCTACTTGTCCACCTCTTGGAAACTCGTTGCCTATGCCAAAACGTAGTCGCGCATAAGACTGTGTACCCAAAATGTCAGCTATGTGTTTTAGCCCGTTATGTCCAGCATCGCTTCCCTTGGGTTTCAGTCGCAGTTCGCCCACGGGTAGTGCAAGGTCATCTACTACCACCAATAGGTTGTCCAAAGCTATATTTTCCTCTTTCATCCAGTAGCGGACAGCGTTACCACTCAGGTTCATAAAAGTAGATGGTTTCAGAAGCACGATTTGCCTACCTTTGATATTAACTCTGTTAACGAAACCATATCTACGATCTTCCCAAGCAGGTGCATTGTTTTTCTCAGCAAACCTATCTACTACCATAAATCCCGTATTATGACGGGTTTTACGGTATTCAGGGCCAATGTTACCCAATCCAACTACTAGATACTTTATCATATTGTCGGTTAACTGTCGCTCTGCGCCTTTGTCAAAGCCAAATAAACGTAGAAAACTCCACATTTTATTAAAGAAAAAAGCGGATTGATGCCTCACGTTGGGTGATGCGCCAATCCGCAATGTTTGTTCTTTTGTTCCTGTTCAGTAATTATTGAGCAGCTGCTGCATCCTTTGACTGGCGAGTTGCAGCTACCATGCATACTACGGCTGTCTTAGGATTGATCAACTCGAGATTCTCATAGCTCAAGTCAGCAATCTTCTTTGCTTTACCCAATCCCATGTCGGTAACGTCAACGGTCAGGATCTCAGGAATATTAGTATATAGAGCCTTTACCTTCAAAGTACGCATTAACTGACGCATCTTACCACCGGCTTTAACACCGACTGCCAAGCCTTGCAACTTTAGAGGTACTTCCATAACGATAGGTTTCTTGTCGTTGATCTCCAGGAAATCCATGTGTAGGATGGTATCCTTTACAGGATGAAACTGGATCTCACGAACGATAGCTGTATAAACTTTACCATCAATTGTTAGGTTCACATAGTGAATGTCTGGAGTGTAAACTAACTTACGTACATCGGCGCTCTTTACGCTGAAATTAACATTTTTCTCACCACCGTAGATAACGCATGGAATCAGACTTTCTCTACGCATAGCTTTCAATACTTTCTGCTGCTCAGAAGAGCGCTCAGCAATAGTTCTTACACAACCTGTTAAATCAAAACTTTTCATTTTTTTAAATTTTTGTGTTACTCTAAAATTAAGTTTTGCTTAATTCACCATCACACGGTGCGTGTTTAAACACACAATGATTGCAAAAAAGCGGTGCAAAGGTACAACACTTTTCCGAATTATCAAAATATCTACCTAAAATTCAATATCAATTTTTAATGGAGCATCCAAGTCTTGATTTTCTACTTCTGTTTCTGGAGTTTCTTCTACTACTTCATCTTTTACAGGTGATGTAGTTTCATAAGGCTGGTGTTCTTTGATAAAGGCTACAGCCTCATTTAAGCTGTTGCAGAATTTGTCGAAATCCTCCTTATATAAGAATATTTTATGCTTTTCGTAGCTCACTTGTGCATCATCACCTTCACCAGTAACAATCTTCTTGCTCTCAGTGATGGCGAGAAATAGCTCGTCTTTACGGCTTTTCTTAACATCCATGTAATAAATTCTCTTACCGGCCTTTACTGATTGAGAAAATACAATCTCTTTGTCGCCACCTTCAACAGCACTTTTTTTCTTGTAATCTTCCATATTCTATTATTTTAGTATGACTATTCTTAATTACAGCCCAAAGTTGGTTATTTTTTTTTATCTATCCAAGAAAAAAACAGTGTTTGTGTGGAAAGGAAAAAAAAAATGCCTACCTTTGCAGAAAATAATTTATTATGATAAACAGAGTTCTTATCCGATTAAAGATTATTCAGATTGTTTATGCCTACTATCAGAATGGCAGCAATAACCTGGATGCTGCTGAAAAAGAACTACTTTTCAGCCTTTCAAAAGCCTACGACCTTTATAACTATTTATTACTCCTTATGGTAGATCTCACAGAGTGTGCTTCAAATCGCATTGAGAATGCTAAACTTAAGAAGCTGGCTACTGTAGAGGATATGCACCCTAATATGCGATTTGTAACTAACAAGTTCATTGCCCAATTGCAGAAAAACAAGATGCTATTAGATTATCAGGATCGACAAAAGCGTTCATGGCTCATCGATCATGAGGAGTTTACCAAGCAACTTTTAGATAAGATTCAAAACTCTAATATATATAATGAGTATATGGCTAAGACAGATTCTTCCTTTGAGGATGACCGTGAGTTTTGGCGTGTTCTCTATAAGTCTTTTATCAACAAGAACGTAGAGTTGGAAGATCTACTTGAGGAGATGAGCCTTTATTGGAATGATGACAAGGAAATTGTTGATACCTTTGTGCTGAAAACCATCAACCGTTTTGATGAAAAGAATGGTGCTGATCAGCAGTTGCTTCCTGAGTTCAAGGATGAAGATGACCAAACTTTTGCTGTGCGTTTGTTGCGCCGTTCGGTACTTAATTGTGATGAATATCGTCGTCTTGTAAGTGAAAATACTCGTAATTGGGACATTAACCGTGTGGCATTTATGGATGTGGTAATTATGCAAGTGGCGCTGGCTGAAATTCTGAGTTTCTCTAATATTCCTATTAGTGTGTCACTTAATGAGTATGTTGAGATTGCAAAGTATTATAGCACTCCTAAAAGTAGTTCGTTTGTCAATGGTACTTTGGATGGTATCGTGAAGAAACTCCGTAAAGAAGGGAAAATTACCAAGAATTGATTATCGAACTATGGAATCACATTGTGGTTTTAGATTGTAAACTATAATTAGTAAACCAATAAATTAATGAATATGAATGTAATGTTACAAGCTCCCGCAGCGGGAATGGATTCATCAATGATGTGGATCATGCTGATCCTGATGTTCGTTATTATGTATTTCTTTATGATCCGTCCTCAAAACAAGAAACAGAAGGAAATCGCTCAGTTTCGCAGATCGTTACAGGTAGGTCAGTCTGTCATCACAGCTGGTGGTATCCATGGAGTCATCAAAGAAATCAATGACAATGATGTAATGCTTGAAATTGATCGTAATGTGAAAGTCTGCGTTGACAAGAATTCTATCTTTGCAGCAGCAGCTGATGCTAATGCCAATGGTCAGACAAAATAAGTAACTTTGAAGGGACGTATTTGGCATATTATACATAAAATTAAAGACTTCCTGCTCAGCAAAAGCAGCAGGGAGGTCTTTACTTTTCTTTTCTTCCTTCTCATAGCGGCATTGTTTTGGCTGGAACAGACACTCGATCGTGAATATGAGATTGAGGTCAAGGTGCCCTTAAAACTTAAGAATGTTCCAGAAAATATCGTCATCACATCCGATTTCCCAGAAAATCTTATTGTAACTTTGCGTGACAAAGGCAACACTTTGTTCAACTATCAGCTTACAAAACGTTTCTATCCTATAAACATTGATTTTGCTGAGCATCAGAATCGCCGTCATCATGTGTCACTGTTGAGCAACTCCTATAGCAAATCCATTCTAGCTCAGCTAGCGAATTCTACTTCTGTGTCTGCTATTAAGCCTGATACTATTGATTATTATTATTCCGAGGGTAAGTCAAAGAAAGTGCCAGTACGTCTGCAAGGTAAGGTAACACCTGGTCAGCAGTACTATATTAGCGACACCATTTTCAACCCTTCTCAGGTTACTGTGTATGCTCCCCAAGGAGCGCTTGACACTATTCAGGTGGCCTATACTAATTTTTTTGAAGAAACACAGATAGAGGATACGTTACGCCGTCAGGTTGAACTGGTGAGCAATAAGGGAGTGAAATTTGTCCCCGATTTGGTAGAACTCGTTTTGCCTGTTGATATCTATACCGAGAAGTCGGTTGAGGTGCCCATTGAGGGAGTCAATTTCCCCGCAGGCAAGACGTTACGTGCCTTCCCGTCTAAAGTAAAAGTAACTTTTCATGTTGGATTGAGCAAGTATCTTGAAATAAAGCCAGAAGATTTTCATGTTTTGGTGAGCTATGAAGAATTGCGTAAACTCGAAGGTGAGAAATATCAGGTCAAGCTCAAAAAGATGCCTAAAGGTATCAGTCAGGTGCGCATCTATCCAGCCCAAATTGATTTTCTGATTGAAAATGTTACTAAAGATGACGCCGATTAAGTTAGGCATCACTGGAGGCATAGGCAGCGGTAAGAGCGTGGTTGCTCGTGTGTTGCAGACGATGGACATACCTGTCTTTGATTGTGATGTTGAGTCTAAGCGCCTCTGTGTCGTACATCCTGACATCCGTCAGCAATTGATAGCCCTTGTGGGCGAAGATGTATACCTTTCTAGTGGTTCTGAGTGTTTTAATTCTCAATTAAATAAACCCCTTTTAGCTCAATATTTGTTTGCTTCAGCCGAACATGTCCAGCAGGTAAACAGTATTATACATCCAGTAGTTAAAGATTATTTTAAGAAGTGGATAGAAGAACAAAAGGCTTTTATAGTGGCTGTTGAGTCAGCTATCCTATTTGAAGCTGGTTTTGACGATGTGGTAGATAGCGTCGTTATGGTGTTATCACCTTTAGAGGTACGCATTGAGCGTGCTATGCAGAGAGATGGTGCTTCAAGAAGTGCCATTGAAGAACGTATTCGTCAACAGATGTCTGACGAAGAAAAACGCATTCGGAGCCAGTTTATGGTGCTCAACGACGGAAAATGTTCTGTCATCCCTCAGGTTTTGGATATTATTAGAACGCTATCTCAAAAATAATGTTTATCTTCGCATCTGAAAATACTAAAAAAGATTATTATTATGTTGAAAACCATTTTATCTATTGCTGGTAAACCAGGCCTTTACAAACTGGTATCACAAGGTAAGAATATGCTTATTGTAGAGTCATTGGTTGATGGTCGTCGTTCACCAGCCTACGGAAATGACAAAATAGTATCTTTGGGAGATATCTCTATGTTCACTAATGCAGAAGATGTTTCTCTTCGCCAAGTGCTGAAAAATATGTTGGAAAAAGAAAATGGTGCTGAGGTGACGCTGGATTTTAAGAAGGCCAAGACGCCTGAGTTGCAAGCTTATCTTGAGCAGGTACTACCTGATTTTGATCGTGACCGTGTGCATCCTAACGATATCCGCAAGCTGATTGGTTGGTACAATATCTTGGTTAAGAGCGGTAACACCGATTTTGAAGAGAAGGCTGAAGAAGATTCCTCTCAAGCTGAATAATACTCATCGAGAAAAGATGATGTTCTATTTCTGAGTTACCTTTTTTAGTCACGCACTGAGTAAAAAAAGAACGGAGAGCTTCACAGCCCTCCGTTTTTATTATTAAAGTTATTTGCATTCTTATAAATCAAGCAAGCTTTGTCTGCTGAGCCAGCAGCTTTAATAGCTTGCTTTTCAACACTTGGTACATAGCGCCATTACCCATTCTCTGATAACGTTCAATGCTATACTTCAGCATTGAAATAGTGTTTGCATTCTTA
>JAEEGL012996404.1_pt1 | contig 13906 bp, 11 predicted proteins | sample 9134231 | NCBI WGS metagenome assembly JAEEGL01 (sample SAMN16246548, study PRJNA631951) | gut metagenome | biome: gut microbiome; feature: rumen; material: fiber-attached | host: Bos | place: Iran: Karaj | collected 2018-10
CTCAGGGCTTCCGCATACCCGGAAAGTTAGGATAAGATGACAGTTTTTGGTCGTTTTATCCTAACTTTGGCATCTCCGGACCGGGCTCAGGGCTTCCGCATTCTCAAAAAGTTAGGATAAGATGACAGTTTTTGGTCGTTTTATCCTAACTTTGGCATCTCCGCATCGGGCTCAGGGCTTCAGCATTCTCAAAAAGTTAGGATAAGGCGACGGGTATGGGTCGTCTTATCCTAACTTTTCGGGTTTGTGCGAAGATCTCGGATCCCATCAGCTGTAGTAGCTCACGCCCACAATGATCCTCGGGACTTCGTCTCGCTAAATCCTTACATGTTCATACTGTGAATAGTAACGCCGGATGAAGCGGATTTCAAAATTCCTTTGACAGTTTCCCGAAGGATGTGGTAGAATGTCTCACAGGATTGTGAGTATTCAGTTTGTCAACTGTAGATATGCCGCTTTTGCGGCTGTGTGATGTTGAGGGGTGAGGTAATGGATACTAAGATTCTTCTGGAAAATGGCACTAATGAGTTGGAAGTCCTTGAATTCACGGTTGATGGCAATGCATACGGCATCAATGTCGCGAAGATAAAGGAGATCATCAATTATCAGGAGGTTACTCCCGTTCCCAATGCGCATCCCAGCATTGAAGGGATCTTCATGCCGAGAGATACCATGATCACGGCTATCGACCTCAGGAATTGCCTCCAGAGGGGTTCTTCACAGCCCGGCGGACTCTTCATTATCACGAATTTCAATAAGCTGGATATAGCGTTCCACGTAGATGCCGTTGTTGGCATACACAGAGTGTCCTGGACCGAGATCATCAAGCCAGGAGCTACTGTTTCCACCACCGAGGCCAGCATTTCCACCGGTATCATCAAAAAGGACGACAAGCTCATAATCGTTCTCGATTTTGAAAAGATCGTTACGGACATCAATCCCGAGACCGGACTTAAGGTTCAGGAGATCGATGAACTCGGACCCCGTTACAGGAATGAGATCCCCATCCTGATCGCCGAGGATTCAGCTCTTCTCAGAAAGATGATCGTTGATTCCCTGAAGAAAGCCGGATATGTGAATGTCATTTCCACGGAGAACGGTCAGGAAGCTTATGATATCGTAAAAGACTGCGAGGAGAAGGGCGCCCTTGATGAGCATGTCAGGCTCATAATCACGGATATCGAGATGCCCCTTATGGACGGTCACAGGCTCACCAAGCTTGTTAAGGAGAATTCTGCGACGAAGAACATACCCATAATCATCTTCTCATCCCTCATCAATGAGGAAATGAGAAGGAAGGGTGAGCAGCTCGGAGCTGATGCGCAGTTGACCAAACCCGAGATAGGAAAGCTGGTCATGACCGTTGATCGTCTTATCAGCAAAGCGGACGGATCCGGCGAGACGACTACCGACCCTGAGGCTGTAGCCTGAAGATAGCGGCTTTCAGGGATTGTCCGAATGACAGTTATTATAAAGCCGGAGGAACTTACCCCCGGCTTTAGTTGTGTAAGCAGCGAGCCATGCGCACGAATGCGTGCTTGCACGCAGGATCGTGCATATGGCGAGCGCCCAACATTGAGCACGAAGGGCGAGATGAAGTAAGCAGCGAGCCATGCGCACGAATGCGAGCTTGCACGCAGGATCGGACATAAGGCGAACGCCTAACATTGAGCACGAAGTGCGAGATGTGTGGATGATGCGCCCGATAGGGCAGATACACCATGGATAATAAAGAAGAAGATTATCTTGACGAACTCTTAAAGAACATATCGCTTCCCACGGAAGAAGACGAGGACCTCGACGCCCTCGGTGATGAGGAAGGGAGCATAGGCCTTGACGGGCTTAAGCTCCTTTCGGAGAATGCGATCAACAATATCATCGACAACGCTTCCCTGGGTATGGATGAACCGGTGGTTTATCCCGAAAGCATAGACGATACCCTCACCAGCGCTTCTGCAAAGGATCCGGATGACAAGGACATAGCCGATATTTCCGATACCCTGGTTGCGCTTGATTCCCAGATCGCCGTCGACAATGAGGTACAGGAGATGGCGATCCAGGCTGAAAAGGATGAAGAAGAAGCCGGAAGGATATCCGTGGAAGAGATAGACGGCCTTCTGAGCAGCGTCCCCGATGAAAAGGAAGCCGAAAAGAAGAGAAAGGCCAGGGAAAAGGAAGAAAAGAAGAGGGAAAAGAAAGAAAAGAAAGCAGCGGAGAGGGAGGCTGCAAAGGCCAGACGGAAGGAAAAGAAAGAGAGCGGGGAAAAATTCTCTGTCGGAGGCTTCTTCGGAAAGCTCTTCGGCGGGAAAAAGAAAAAGCCCGAGGAACCCCCTGTCATCGAAGGTCTCCCTCAAACAGAGGACGAGGCAGACGCAGCCGTGCAGGATGTCCCTGAAGTCTTTCCTGCCGGGGATGATGAGATCCGGGTTCCTTCCGATGATGAACTTGCGGAGATCCTCAGCGAAGTCGAGTCTCTCAATATGGACGGCACGCCCGTTGAAGAGGCGCCTCAGGTCGTGGTGACGCCTGAACTGGATATAGCCGGCCTCTCCGGAGAAGGAGACGGGGAAGAAGATAACGGCCCGGGAGAAACTTCGGTCCCCGAGGACTCAGCGGACATCCCCGATGAAGCTGCGGAAGAACCGGGACTGTCCGATGACGATCTTATGAATGAGATCACGCAGGGCGCGGGAGAAGAAGAAATAGATCTGGGGCTCGGAACCACCGATACCGGCTCCGAAGACGAAGAAGAGGAAGAAGGAAAAGGCAAAAAAAAGAAGAAAAAGAAAGGAAAGAAGGAGAAAGGGGAAAAGAAAGGCTTATTCTCAGGGCTTGCAAAGCTCTTTTCCGAAGCCCTCGACGATGATGAAGAGGAGGGCGCAAAGGTCGCCATTGGCGATGACCTGCCCGTGACGGGTATTGTCAGCGATGAAAACCAGGCCATCCTGAACGAACTGGATCAGGAACTGGATCAGATACCGGAAGGAAAGAAAAAGAAAAAGAAAAAAGAAAAGAAACCCAAGAAAGAAAAGAAGAAAAAAGAAAAGAAACCCAAAAAGCCTAAGGAACCCAGGGAAAAGAAAGAGTTCCCCTTCTATATGCCCAAGGTTCCCAAAAAGAGCCTGCTTTTGGTGGTCCTGATGTCCATAACCATAACGGCTCTTGTGATGGTGGTCTGTCTGATCGTCCCTGCTCAAATGTCACTTAACAAGGCGAGAAAAGCCTTCGACAGCAGCAATTACGCAGAGGCCTACGAGGAACTCTACGGACAGAAGCTGAACGCGGAGGACCGTGAGAAGTTCGAAAAGTCCCTTATCATCCTGAAAATTGACAGGTATCTGTCCAGGTATGATGAACTTGTCAAAGAAGACAAGCGGGTCGAGTCCCTTGACGTGCTTTTGCAGGCCGTGGATGATTATGAGGCCCTTCAGCCCCTGGCCCAGAATTTTGGGATAGAGGGACAGCTTGGAGGAGAATACAGTCTGGTCCTCAGAAAGCTTTCGGAGGATTTCGGGCTGACTGAAGAGGATGCAAGGAGCATTAACGGGGAGACGGACGATCTCACCTACACGGAGAGGGTATACGAGGCGGCGGGAGTCCCCCTTCCGGCGGAAAAGGTTTCTGACGTACCGGATTTCTCCGGTCTTTCGGAAACGGTGACGGAGCCGCCCGCACAGGAGCCGGCGGAGAACGGCGGAGACGGATCCGTTCCTTCGGACGGTGCGGGACAGCCTGCAGAACCCGCGGAGGGTGGAGAGACCGCACCTCCTCAGGATGCAGCCCCGCCTCAGGATGAGGGAACCGTGCTCTTCGATATAAGGGTGGATTGACAGATTTATAATAACTCCGCAACGGGACTGGTAATGTCAGCCTGAACTGCGGACCGGGATGGAAAAATGAGTTATTGTGCGATACTGGATTACGGAGCCGGAAATATCAGAAGCGTTGAAAAGGCCGTGAAAAGGCTCGGACACAGCACTGTTCTGACGGACAGGATACAGGATGTCAGAGGGGCTTCGCATGTGATCCTGCCCGGGGTGGGCGCTTTCGGGGACGCTATGGAGCGCCTGAATAAAAGCGGACTTACCCGGGAGATAAGGGAGATATGTAAAAAAGGCGTTCCGTTCCTGGGGATCTGCCTGGGACTCCAGCTTCTTTATCCTTCCTCGGAGGAGAGCACCGGAGCAGAGGGAATAGGAATTTTGGAAGGGGACATCGTCAGGATACCCGGAGATAAACTCAAGGTTCCTCACATAGGCTGGAATTCCCTTGCCCTCAGCGGGGACGGAAGGCTGTTCAAAGGTGTGCCGGATCATTCATTTGTATATTTTGTGCACTCATATTATCTGAGAGCAAAGGACAGATCCACAGTGAAAGCTGCGACCTCATACGGGGTAGAGATAGACGCTTCCGTCGAATCGGGAAATGTATTCGCGTGCCAGTTCCATCCCGAGAAGAGTTCGGAGGCGGGACTTACGATCCTGAATAATTTTTTGCAAATATAGACCGGAGCCGGATTTTCCGGCCGCCGCAGATCCCGGCCGGCGTCTGAAGATATGTAAGGCGCCGCAGATCCCGGCTGAAGGCGCGTATGCTTTCGTACGCCGGTTGGATCGTGATCACGGACATTTTCCGCAGGAGATGACAGATGCTTACAAGACGCATAATCCCATGCCTGGACGTAAAGGATGGCAGAGTGGTAAAAGGTATCAATTTTCTCGATCTGAAGGACGCAGGTGACCCCGCGGAATGCGGGGAGGCTTACGACAGAGAGGGTGCCGATGAACTAGTGTTCCTCGATATCACCGCATCCAGCGACAGGCGCGCTACCGTCGTATCTCTTGTTAGGCAGGTTGCGGAAAAGGTGTTCATACCCTTCACCGTGGGAGGAGGCATACGCACTGTCGATGACTTCGCCGCAGTCCTGAGGGAGGGCGCGGACAAGATATCGATCAATACCGCCGCCCTGGAGGATCCCGAACTCATAAGCCGGAGCGCCGACAGGTTCGGGAGCCAGTGCGTGGTGGTGGCCATTGATGCAAAAAAGACCTCCGACGGTCATTTTACAGCCTACAAAAAGGGCGGAAGAGAGGACACGGGACTGGACGCGGTAGAATGGGCCGTGAGGGCGGAAGCCCTCGGTGCGGGGGAGATCCTTCTGACCTCTATGGACAGGGACGGCACAAAGTCGGGCTTTGATCTCGAACTGACCGCCCTTGTGGCGGACAATGTCAGGATACCGGTCATTGCTTCGGGCGGCGCCGGAAGAAAAGAAGATTTTGCCGACGCTTTCTCCCTGGGACATGCGGACGCAGCTCTGGCCGCTTCGCTCTTTCATTATCATGAGCTTTCCATACAGGAGGTAAAAGAATATCTCAGGGACCGGGACATCCCCGTGAGGCTCTGATATGGGCGCCATAGACAACGACTGGCTGCCTGTTCTCCGTCCCGAATTCGGAAAGCCGTATTACAGGGAACTTTACGGGAAGATCGCCGCGGAATACCGTGAGAATACCGTTTTTCCTCCAAAGGAGGATATCTTCAACGCTTTTCATTTTACTCCCTACAGTAAAGTACGGGTCCTGATCCTGGGACAGGATCCCTACCACGGGCCGGGACAAGCTCACGGGCTATGCTTTTCCGTGCTCCCGGGTGCGGAGATACCGCCCTCCTTGAAAAATATCTACAAGGAGCTTTCGGATGAGCTTGGATGCCGCGTTCCCAATAACGGATATCTGAAGAAATGGGCCGATCAGGGGGTGCTGCTCCTGAACACGGTTCTGACCGTCCGGGCGCATACTCCCATGTCCCACAGGGGTTTGGGCTGGGAACAGTTCACTGACGCTGTGATAAGGGCGGTGGATGACATTGACAGGCCTGTGGCGTGCCTTCTTTGGGGCCGCCCGGCCCAGGAAAAGAGAAGCCTTCTCAGAAATCCGAAGCATCTCGTGCTCACTGCGGCTCACCCCAGTCCCCTTTCCGCATCCAGAGGATTCTTTGGCTGCGGACACTTCCTTCAGACAAATAAATACCTGGAGGAGCAGGGGCTTTCGCCTGTGGACTGGCAGATAGAGGATATCTGACAGAGAGGGCCTTTGTCGGGATTTTTCAGATCGTCATAAACAGGGTGGACATCCCGTATGCAGGCGGTCCGACCGATTGACTTGCAGGGTGCTACAGGGTATTATTAATAAATACGCATTATATATCTTTTGGGGCAAAAAGGAGGAGTTACAAAATGTCAAAACTAAAGGTCAGGACTCAGTTGTTGATCATGGCGGTGGTGCCGCTCGTGGTTCTGGGAGCGGTGCTTCTCATCATCAGTTACAATTCCATCGTGAATAAGGCCATGGAGGATGCGGAAGCGCAGAATCTGCTGCTGTGTAAACAGATAGAGGCAAAGTTCTCGGGGATAATCGATGAGAACATTTCTACAGTGCGTGCGGTGGCCACTTCTTCGGAGGTCCGGGATTATCTGTCCCTTATTCCAAAGGCCCCCAAACTCAGCGAGCTGCAGAAATACATTTCCACTCTTGACGAGTACATCGGCGATGGGAATTCCATCGCCATATCAAATTCCGAAGGCCAGCAGATCGCAAGATCCAAGGGCGACTGCGTGAACGTGGCAGAGAGAGATTATTTCATCCAGGCCTTTGCCGGAAACACCTACATTAACGATATGATCGTGAGTAAATCCACTGGATCCGCCATCACCACCATTTCCACCCCGGTGTACGAGGTCAACGGGAAAGGCACCGTCGGCATTGTGCAGAGAAATTATAACCTCTCCGTCATACACGATTTCCTCGCCTCCGAGGCAGAGGATGCGCTCATTGTGGACAGGACGGGAGTCGTGATAGCGAGCGCAAAGGAGGAGATAGATCCCAACAATCTCCAGGATGTGAGCATGGCCGAGTTCTTTACCTCCACCGAGAGCGAAGGCACGTTCATAGCCGATACCGGCGAGGGCTATGTATCAATGATGTCCTACATGAAGATACCCTCATGCGGCTGGACCATAGTGGTCGGGCAGAACATAGACGAGGTCAAGGCACATGCCAGGGCAAGCGCCATAGCCATTGCGATAATCGGCATTGTCCTCATTGCCATAGCTGTGGTCCTCGTGTTCTTCATAGCGAATTCTTTCTTGAAACCCATCAACGCCATAAACGTAGCCCTTGAAAAGTTTGCCCAGGGCGAGTTCCATGAGATAAAGGGCTTCGACGGGCGTAAGGATGAGTTCGGAAATATCGTGGACAATACCAACAGCGCCATGAACCATGTGAAGGGAGTCGTGACCGATCTGAAGGATGTCATGAACAATCTCGGAGAATCCTCACGCGCTCTGGCTGAGACGGCAGGTCAGATCAGCCAGACCGCCGACGACGTCTCTGAAGCGGTTCAGGATATCGCAAAGGGCGCCACGGAGCAGGCAGACACCATTCAGAAGGCAACTGAGAATGTGGGCTCCCTTTCCGAAGCCATCCAGAACGTTGCGAATAACGCTGAGGGTCTGGCGGATACCGCAACTACCATGAACGATTCCAGCATGTCCTCCGCGGAGGCGCTGAAGATGCTTTCCGCGAATATGGACTCCATGAACGACGCCATGAATGAGATCACCGAGACTATGAACGCCACAAACGCTGCCGTTCAGGGCGTGAACGAGAGGGTGGACGGCATCACATCCATCGCCTCCCAGACAAATCTCCTGGCTCTGAACGCTTCCATCGAGGCTGCCAGAGCGGGTGAGGCAGGAAGAGGCTTCGCCGTGGTTGCCGAGGAGATCGGAAAACTGGCCACCGAATCTGCACAGACTGCGGAGGAGATCAGATCCGAGATGGCCAAGCTTCTCACCCAGTCCCAGAATGCAATAAAGAAAACCGGAGAGGTTACGGAGATAGGCAATAATGTGAACGCTGTTCTCACCGATACGGTTGACAGGATAAACGAGCTTATCGACGGCGTATCGACCACAGTGGACGGAGTGACCACCATTTCCGGACTGTCACAGGAGAGCGCGGCGAGCAAGACCATCATAGTGGACGCAATGGATTCACTTTCCGCTATTTCCCAGGAAAACGCCGCATCAACGGAGGAGACCTCCGCATCCATGCAGGAGCTGAATGCGACAGTGAACGTGCTTTCCCAGTCGGCAAGCGATCTGAACGACCTGGCCGGCAAGCTGGAAGAAGATCTGGGCTTCTTCAAGATCTGAGGACAGATATTACGTTGATCCGGGCTAAGGACATTATTGTGCGGTCTTACAAAATGGACTTTGAAGCCTTCGGGACGGTAACGTGAACAAACAGGGGGGTGTCTGCGGGAAACGGCAGATATCCCCCCGTTCAGTAGAGAAAAGGAGATCATATGCACCCTTTGCCGTTTGTTACAAGAGAACAGATCCGGGAGATCGCGGAAAAATATCCCACGCCCTTTATCATTTATGATGAAAAGGGCATCAGAGAAAATGCGGAAAATGTGAAAAAAGCCTTTTCCTGGAATCCCGGATTTGTGGAGTATTTTGCAGTAAAGGCCACTCCCAATCCCCGGCTGCTGTCCATATTTAAGGAATACGGGTTTGGAGCGGACTGCGCCTCCTTTAACGAGCTTGCCCTTGCAAAGTCGGTGGGTTTCCCGGGAGAGAGGATCATGTTTTCTTCGAATGACACCCCTTTTGAGGAATATACCTACGCGGACCACATCGGGGCTGTCATCAATCTCGACGATATCACGCACATCGATTTCTGTGAAAAGGCCTGCGGAGGAAAGCTGCCGGAGACAATGAGCATGCGCTTCAATCCCGGCGGCATCTTCAAGATGAGCAACGGCATCATGGACAATCCCGGAGATTCAAAATACGGGATGACTGAGTCCCAGATTTTTGAGGCGGTGCGGGTCCTGATGAATAAGGGCGTAAAACACTTCGGGATACACTCCTTCCTCGCGAGCAACACGCTTACAAATGATTATTACCCTGTCCTGTCCCGCATCCTGTTCGAACTGGCTGTAAAACTGCGGGATGAGACCGGAGCGGATATGTCCTTCATCAATCTCTCCGGAGGAGTGGGGGTTGCTTATAAGCCCGAACAGAAGGCCAATGACATCCTGGAGATCGGCGACAGAGTGCGCCAGGTGTACGAGGATGTGATAGTACCCGCAGGAATGACGGGACTCAGGGTCTTTTCCGAGATGGGACGATTTATGACCGGGACCTACGGAGGCCTGGTCACAAAGGCCATACATGAAAAACACATCTACAAGGAATACATCGGAGTGGACGCATGCGCGGTGAACCTGATCCGGCCGGCCATGTACGGCGCCTATCATCACATCACCGTGCTCGGAAAGGAAAATGATACCTGCGACCATACCTACGACATCACGGGGTCCCTTTGTGAAAATAACGACAAATTTGCCATCGACAGGGCCATGCCCCGCATAGACATGGGAGATTACCTCTTCATCCACGATGCGGGCGCCCACGGCTATTCCATGGGTTACAATTATAACGGGAAACTGAAATGCGCCGAGCTTTTGCTGAGAGAGGACGGCTCCGCGGAACTCATAAGGCGCGCCGAGACGCCCAGGGATTACTTTGCAACCCTCGATTGTACCGATGCCTATAAGGCGCTGGATGAGACCCTTAAGGAACAGGGAGTTTGAGCAGAAAAAAGAGACGCAGAAAAGTCAGGCTTAAGAAGAGTTTTTATTTCCTTGTTGGATTTGTCGCAGTCCTCTTTGCGGCGATCATCTTCTTCCTGCTCAGGGGAAGCTCCGGAAAAGGCGAAGAACTCTCTTTGGAGGATATAGATTACAGCAGGGCGGAACATCTTCAGGAGTCTGCGGAGGAGACGGAGACCGGACTTCCCGAGGACAATACCTTGTACTCTGCGGACGAATCCGGCCCCATCAGGGAGATACCGGAAGACAGCCCGGTTAAGAGCGAGCATGCGGTGCTGATCGATGTATCGCAGGGAAAGGTGCTTTCAAAAAAGGGCGGCATCCACGAAAGGGTATATCCCGCCTCCATGACGAAGGTCATGACGAGCCTGGTCGCGGCCGAGAATCTTAGGGGAAGGGAAGCCCTGGATGACAGGGTGACCATAACCATACAGGATACCGACTACAGTTATGCAAATGACTGCAGCGCCGTAGGCTTTGCGGTGGGTGAGTCCGTTACGGTGATGGATCTGTTCTGCGCCGGGATCTGCGCATCCGGAGCCGACGCCATGGTGGCTCTGTCGGAATACATATCCGGCGACCAGGAAAGGTTCGTGATGCTGATGAACGCAAAGGTTGAAAAAATGGGGCTTAAGGGCACTCATTTCACCAACTGCGTGGGTCTCCATCATGAGGAGAATTACACCACTCTCTACGATATGGCCATGATAATGGAGGCGGCGGAGAATAACGAGATCTGCAGGGAAGCTCTTTCGAAAAAGAAGTACACCACATCCTTTACCGATGAACATCCTTCGGGTATAGAGACCTCGAACTGGTTCCTGAGGCGGATCGAGGACAAGGAGAACGGGCAGGAGGTTCTGGGCGCGAAGACAGGCTTTGTAAATGAATCCGGAAACTGCGCGGCCAGTTATGCGGAGAACGGGACAGGCAATAAGTACATCTGCGTCACCGCAGGCGCCTGGAGTTCCTGGAGATGCATATACGATCACGTGGAGATCTATAAAGAGGTGCTTTGAGACAATGAAGACTTTATTTATCGAATGCAGGTCGGGAGCGGCCGGGGATATGATCACCGCCGCGCTTTCCGGTCTTCTGGAAGACAGAGAGGGATTTGTGAAAAGGATCAATGACCTCGGGCTTCCGGGAGTGTCATTTTCCCTGAGAGACGGCCAAAGCCACATGATAGGCGGTGTCATCTGTGATGTGAAGGTGGACGGGCATGATGAGGATGAGTGTGACGGGACAGAGCCGCATGATGCAGGCGGATGCGGGGAGGCTGAAGGCCGCCCGGAGAAAGGCTGCGGAGATGCTGAAAGCCACCACCATCATCACCATCACCATCACCACACTGCATACAGTGACGTAAGAAAGCTCATAGAGAGCCTGGATATACCGGAGAAGGTCAGGAGAGACGCTCTGGCGGTGTATGAGATGATCGCCGAAGCGGAGAGCCGGGTCCACAATATCGCCGTCACCGATATTCATTTCCATGAGGTTGGGACGGCCGATGCGGTGTGCGATGTGGTATCCGCCTGCCTCCTGTTCGACATGATCGGCGCAGGAAAAGTGGTCGTGTCCCCGGTGTGCACCGGATACGGGACCGTAAAGACCTGCCACGGAGTGCTGCCTGTGCCTGCTCCGGCTACGGCCGAGATACTGAAGGGGATCCCGGTTTATGCGGGAGAGATAAAAGGAGAACTCTGTACTCCCACAGGAGCGGCGATCCTGAGATATTTTGCTGATTCCTTTGAGGAAATGCCGCCCATGAGGCTTGAAGGGAGCGGGACAGGGATAGGACACCGGGATACCGGATCGGCAAATGTGCTCAGGGCGTTTCTGGGCGAGTCCTCTGAAAAAGTACGGGAAGAAACCCGGATACGCATCCCGGAATGCGGTGACAATGCGGAGGATGAGGCCGGGACGGAAAACAGTCCGGACCGGGACAGGGTGACGGTGTACAGCTTTACGGTGGACGATATGACCGCCGAGGCAATAGCTTTTGCGATGGAAGCGATCAGGAAGGCGGGGGCTCTGGATGTTTACGGAACACCTGTTATTATGAAAAAGAACCGTCCCGGTACCCTCGTGACCGTGCTCTGCAGGGCTGCGGATGAAGAACGGGTCGAGAGAGCCGTGTTCAGGCATACTCTTACCATCGGCGTCAGAAAAGAGAGACAGGAAAGACTTGTGATGAGCCGGGAGGAAACGGTCAGAAAGACTCCCCTCGGAGATATTTCCTTCAAAAGGAGTTCGGGCTTCGGCACGGTCAGGGAAAAGGCCGAATACGAGGATGTGGCCGCTGCTGCGGAAAGGGAGGGAATGTCTTTTGACGAAGTTAAGAGGATAGTGGAAAATGGACAGGAATGATCTTTTGAGGATATTGAAGGCTGTGCAGAACGGGGATTTAACCCCCGATGAAGCGGCCTCCGATATCAGGCTAACTCAGAATGCGGATCTCGGCTACGCCAATGTGGATCTGGGAAGAGCCGTAAGAACAGGCGCAAGCGAGGTTATATTCGGAGGGGGAAAGACTCCGGAACAGATAAAAGGTATAGCGGAGACGCTCCGCAGGGACGGTCAGAAAAGGATACTGATCACCAGGCTGGACAGTGAAAAGGCCGGGAAACTGGAGGGGGAGATAGAGGATCTTCATTATTTCCCCGAGGGCAGGATAGCTCTCTCAGGGGATTTCCCCGAACCTGACGGAAAGGGATATATACTGATAATGACCGCCGGCACGAGCGACATATATGTGGCCGAGGAGGCTGCCGTCACCGCCCGGGCCCTGGGCAATGAAGTGAGGAAGGTGTATGACGTGGGAGTGGCCGGGATACACCGTCTCCTGGCCCATACGGAGGATATAAATAACGCACGTGTGATAATCGCCATCGCCGGCATGGAGGGGGCTCTTGCCAGCGTTGTCACGGGGCTTGCGGCCTGTCCCGTCATAGCGGTACCCACAAGCGTGGGCTACGGTACCTCCCTCGGGGGCTTTACGGCTCTCTTTTCCATGCTGAACTCCTGCGCCAGCGGGATGTGCGTGGAGAATATAGACAACGGTTTCGGGGCCGCGGTTTTCGCAAGCCTTGTGAACCACATATGAAAGCTGTCACGGATACCGGTCTGCCCCGCCTCTGCAAAGGACCGTACGTGAATGCGGATGAAGCGCATCCGGTATTGAAAGGAAAAGGATTTGAAGAAAAGTAACACGCGTTTGGCAATGTGCATAGCCCTTATCGCCCTTATCTCCGCCAGCATTTTGCTGGGCTTTTTTCTGATAAGGCTCAGGACCATCAGGGGAAATGCAAACAGCGATGATCAGATCGCCTACAAGGCACGTTACGCCTTTATCTGCGACGATCCGGAGAACGACATCTTCAAGGCCGTCTATGACTCGGCAAAGCAGCGGGGAGAGGAAAAAGGCGAATATGTTGAGTTTATGGGGAGTGAATTCTCCAGGTCTTATTCCGCCATAGATCTTATGGATATGGCCATCGACGCCGGGATGGACGGGATCATAGTCGAGCCTTCTTCGGGTTCCAGGCAGATGACCAGATATATAGACCGGGCCGTTGACGCCGGGATACCGGTGGTGACCCTGGGGAACGACGATACCGAGAGCCGCAGAAATGCGTATGTGGGTTTTGCCTCATATTCCGTGGGTCAGAGCTTCGGCAGACAGATCGTTTCCCTTAAGGGGGAGGAGACGAAGAATGTGACTGTTCTCATGAACGCCGGAGGGAACAACTCCGATATCATTTATTCGGGCATCAGGAACAGCATTGACAGCGAGGGGCTGTCAGACAGTTTTTTCCTTACGGCTCAGTTCATAGACGATTCCCAGCCTTACGGCGCCGAGGAGGGAGTATCCCAGCTCCTGAAACGGGAGGAGATACCGGACGTGATCATCTGTCTGGATGAGACCATTACATCCTGCGCCTGTCAGGCCATCGTCGATCTCAACAGGGTGGGAGAGACCACCATTCTCGGTTTCTATGTGAACAGCGCCATACTGGTTGCCATAAACAACGGCATACTTTACAGCACGGTTGTTATGGATGCACGGAAAATGGGAGAATACTGTGTGGATACCCTGGACAGCTTCAGGGAGAGCGAAGTCGTGAATGAGTACATTCCCGTAGAAACATATGTTATTGATAAGACGAATATTGATGAATACTATTCTGAGAGCAGTCCGGAGTAAATGAGTGCGGGATGA
>JAEEGL013203781.1_pt1 | contig 13906 bp, 25 predicted proteins | sample 9134231 | NCBI WGS metagenome assembly JAEEGL01 (sample SAMN16246548, study PRJNA631951) | gut metagenome | biome: gut microbiome; feature: rumen; material: fiber-attached | host: Bos | place: Iran: Karaj | collected 2018-10
ATCATGAGGGATGTCGCGTATCCCGCTCCGACGAACGACCGCAACGCCGACAAGGTCAACCGGGCGCTCAATGCCATCGGAGGCAGCGCGGTCGGGAATTCCTCGAGCGTCTGGTCGTCGTCTCGTTACGGCGCCGTCTACGCCTGGTTCTCGAACGGCGTCTACGGTTGCGCCGGCAGCTACGGCATGTACATCGCGTACCTCGCCGTCCCCGTCACGCTTCTTGACGTCGGCGAAGCCGCGTCTTAAATCTTGAACTTGGGAACGGCCGTCGGCTAAACGCGGCCGTTCCCTTGGACACTCGAACCGGCACCATGATCGAAACCGAAGGCATATTCGTGGATCTGAAGAAGATGCTCCGCATGATCCGGAGGGCGTACTACCTGATGGACAAGATGGACCGCATCGTCTACTGCACGCCTGCACAGGAGGCGTGCGTGAAGGCGCTTCAGGCGTTTGCGCTGGCCTATGACGTCCCGAAGCTGCGCTATGACAGCGCGCGGATCCTCCACGGGGAGGTCCTATCGCTGAAGCTCGTGATGGATGAGATTCTCGAGATGAATGTCATCCGCGGGCGAGACGAGAAGACCGGGATGAAAGCGGATACCATGAAAGTGGAGCTGGTTATCTTGCTTGGTAGGATTGACGAAGGTGTAAGCAGATACGTCGCAAGTGTATACAAGGGCAAGTCCATCCCCGTCGGATGAGGATGGCAGGCTCCCTATGAATGAAGGGGTCCGCGCCGTCATTTACGGCTACCGCCTCCACGGAGGCTCAGCGGACCTTGGTTCCTCGAACGTCTGGTCGTCGTCTCGTAACAACGCCAACAACGCCTGGAACTCGAACGGCAACAACGGTTACGCCAACAACAACAACATGTACAACGCGAACCTCGCCGTCCCCGTCACGAATCGTTCAAAAGGAAGATGATGGTACAAATGGAGCAGCTCATACAGGCGTACTACACGACCCGGCGCAACAAGCGCCGGAGCGCTGACAGCGTGCGCTTCGAGCTCCACTGGCACAGGAACCTCCTGCGCCTGAAGGAAGCCATCGACACCCGCTCCGTGCGTCCCACAGCTTACACCTTCGTCACCACCAAGCCCCGTCCTCGCGAGGTCTTCGCCTGCGACATGGCGACCCGCGTCATTCATCACTACATCGATATCCGGCTCCGTCCGCTCATCGAGAGCGAGCTCACAGACCGGACCTTCAACAACCGCGTCGGCTACGGTCCGAACGAAGCCATCAACGCGCTCATCTCCGACATCTATGAGGCGAGCCGCGGCGGAACCCGGGACGCCTGGATCATCAAGATGGACCTCCAGGGATATTTCCCGAACGCCGACCAAGATATCGTCTACGGCCAGCTCCGGGACCTTGTCGAGCGGAAGTACGACGGGGATGATATCGAGGATCTCCTGTACATGATCCAGGCGGCCGTCTACAGCTATCCGACCCGCCACTGCTACCGGAAGTCTCCGCTTTGGTGCTGGGAGGCGATTCCGCGCGGGAAATCCCTCTTCTCGAAGCCGGACGGCATCGGAGGCGCCATCGGGCACCTCATCTGGCAGAATGCCATGAACTACTACCTCAACGATCTCGACCACGCGATCCTCGAGGAGTGGGGGCTTCATTACGTCCGCTTCGTGGACGACATGGTCATCGTGACCGACAACAAGGACGCCTGCCTTTCCTTCGTGGTTCCGGAGGTGCGCCGGCGTCTCGCTGAGAAGAACTGCCGGCTCCATCCGTCGAAGTTCTACTGTCAGCACTACACCAAGGGCGTCGAATTCATTGGCGCGTACATCAAGCGCGGCCGCGTGTACGTGAACAACCGGATCGTCCGGAACGCGATCAACGCCGTGCGCCGGCACAACAGGCGCATCCGCCAGTCGAGGGTGTACACGTTCACCCAGTCGGCAAACTCTCATCTCGGAATCTTCAAGACCAGGAACGGATTCAATGTCGCCAGGCGCTATCTCGCTGAGGTGTCTCCTAAATGGTGGGAATACTGCGAGCTGGACGAGCGGAACATGAAGATCGTCCCGAAGGTCAGCAAAATAGACTACCTATCGAACAAGTATCACTTAAAACGCAAGAGAAAATCATGGAAGACTACAATGAAATCCAGGAGCAACTGAACGAACAGGAATCCCGTGAGCTGGAGCTTGAGGCCCGGCTCTCCAAGAGCGACCGCGCCGCTCTCGAGTATGTGAAGACCCTCGCCGGCTTCAAGCGCATGTTCCCCGAGCACGCGGCGGAGATCGAGGCAGCCCAGGCCGAGAAGGAGGAGCTCGACGCCGAGCTCGAGGAGACCAAGGCCGAATGGTGCTTCCATATCGGCGAGGCTGTCGTCGCCGGCCAGACCATCATCCACAAGGGCGTCCGCTACACAGTCCTTCAGGACCATGTCCTTCAGGCGGACTGGGAGCCGGACAAGGTTCCGGCCCTGTACCGGAAGGAAGGTGGCGAGCCCGGCGAAGAGTGGCCGGAATGGGTCCAGCCGACCGGCGCCCATGACGCATACGCCAAGGGCGCGAAGGTCACCTACAAGGGCGAGCACTACATCTCCCTGATCGACGCGAACGTCTACAGTCCGGAGGTTTATCCTGCGGGCTGGGAAAAGCAGGAATAGGCCATGTACGAGAATGTGCTGAAGGATACAGGGCCGCTCTTCCAGGTCGCGGTGATGGTCATGCTGGCCGTGCTGCTGGCAATGATCATCGACCTGGGCGCCGGCCTGTACAAGGCGAAGCAGCGCGGGGAGCTCCGTACCAGCGAAGCTCTCCGCAGAACGCTGTCGAAGTTCATCTCGTACGAGGGCGGCCTGATGATAGCGACCATCGCGGATCTGTTCATCCACCTGAGCAAGTTCTACCAGCTCGTCGGCATGAGCGCCCTCATCGGTGTTCCGATCGTTTCCATCCTCGTCGGTCTCTTCCTGTTGGTCGTGGAGTTTATGAGCGTGCGCGAGAAGGCGGACGCGAAGACGAAGAAGCAGCAGGAGCAGGCCGCCGAGCTTCTGATGAAGCTGGTGTCGAAAGAGGATCTCGCCGAGTTCTTCAAATGGATTGCCGAAAAGAACCACACGGCCGGGGGAGGGGAAGGCGATGAAGACCAGTAGCATCGACGCCATCGTCATCCACTGCTCCGCCACGCCGGAGGGAAAGCCGGTCACCCTGGAGGACATCGACAGGATGCACCGGGCCAAAAGGTGGAAGATGGTCGGATACAACTACGTCATCGAGCTCGACGGGAAGATCCGGACGGGCCGCCCGCTTACGATGACCGGCGCCCATGCCAATACCGAGGGACTGTCCGGGAAGTCGTACAACCTTCACTCGATCGGGATCTGCTATATCGGCGGCGTCGAGGCGACCCTGAATAAGAAGGGCGAGATCGTGGAGAAGCTGAATTCCCGCGGCAAGCCCATCGCCAAGGATACCAGGACGCCGGCCCAGAAGAAGTCCATGGTCAAGCTGGTCTATGACCTTATCGACCGGTATCCGAATATCAAGGAGGTCATAGGGCACCGGGATACGTCGCCGGACAAGAACGGGGACGGATTCATCAACCGCTACGAATGGATCAAGGAGTGTCCGTGCTTCGAGGTCCGCGCCGAGTTCCCGATGTCGATCTGTAAACCAAAAAAGTGATAGCAATGAAATTCAGTGAAGTTCTGGAGGCGCTGAGGAACGGTGAGCGCCTCGTCAATGCAAGCCTGTCCGCCAAGGGCGGATACATCGTTCGGCAGATTCCCCAGGTCGTCCCGCAGGAGATCGTCCCCAATATGACGAGCCTGCCGGACAGCGCGAAAGAGGTGGCGAAGCATGGACCCATCGAATACCGGGACCAGGTTCTCCTCGTGTATTGGGACAACGAGCTCGGCCGCTCCGTGGCTACGAGCTACATTCCCACCTGGCACGATATCTTCCGTGAAGACTGGACAATCGCATGAGACGGGAACCAGGGAGGAAAACGATGCTGACGGGGTGTCACCATCGCCGCAGCCGGGCGGTGGACACTATCGTATACACAATTCTTTCATTTACCCTATTCTTCTGTCTGCCCGGCTGCTCCTCTCTCTGGAAGGCGCGTGAGCGGATCGTCGTTCTGCATGACACGACGACAGTCCATCATCGCGACACGGCCTTCAGGCGGGACTCCATCATCATCCGGGAATGGATGAAGGGGGATACTGTTTTTATAGAAAAATATAAAGACCGGTACTTCTTCAGGGACCGCTGGCGCGACTCCGTCAGGATCGTAGAAAGGCACGATACGACCGCCGTTGAGGTTCTGGTGGAGAAATCCCTGTCCTGGGCCCAGAAAGCGAAAATCAATGCGTTTCCGTGGCTTCTGCTGGCATCCATCGGCCTTCTCCTGTGGACATTCCGCAAGAGACTCTTCTGAGCAATCCCTTCGGGGAGTGTTTCTTATGATAAGTTTTGTTTTCCGCAGGTCTGCGTCGTGAGATGCGGGCCTGTTCCTGTATATCATTTTGCGGACGCCGGCAAAATGTAAAGAAAATGGCAGATTTTGACAATTTATTGGCGAAATATGCAATTATTTTACATTTTCCAGCCTGTTGAGGAATATATTTCGGTGTTTTGTTGCTGGCGCCAGGAATAGAATCGACCGGGATGTTACTCTCCGGATGCGGCCTTCTTCGATGCGTCCCGCAGAAGATCCAGGACCGTCAGCGGTTTCTTGTTGTACAGGACGAAGTCCATCACGACGCGGTTCGCCCAGTCTATCTTGGTCCGGTCGAAATCGATGTAGATGTCCGTGACGGCCCGGCCGCCGATGTGCCCGGCCGCTACGGCCACGGTCTTCGGCGGGATGTCGAGGTCTGTCGCGATGGTGATCCACGAGTGACGCGCCCAATACATGGAAATGGGTGGGAGGCCGAGCCCTGCCGCGATGTCCTTCAGGACGTTGTCGACCTTCGACGTCCAGTGGCATGTCTTCGCATAGGTGTCGAGCGGGTTGAGGAGATAGTTCTTGCCGGCAAGCCTCCTGAAGATCGCCTTGCACTCCGGCTCCATCTTGATGCTGTACGGTCTCGCCGTCTTCGCCCGGCGGTATTCGAGCCGGTCGTCGACGATATCGGTGGCATGCAGTAGGTCCTCGGTGTTCATCCCGATAAGGAAGAAGCTGGCGAAGAAGAAGTCGACGTATTTCCTCTGCCATTCCGGGAGCTCGGCATAGAAAAGGGTGCGGAGCTTCTCCGCCGAGAGCGCCCTCTTCTTCGTGGCTTCGTACCGGATCTCGTAGATGAGGAAGGGATAGTTCTGCGTGAATCCGCGCTTCCTGGCGTAATTGAATACGGCGCGGATGTTCCGGTGATGGATGTTCCTGGCGTTCTTCTTCGGGGAGGTCTTTGCAAGGAAGGAATCGAAGCGGTCCATCCACCCGACGTCGATATCCGCGAAGGTCAGGCGCTCCGCCTTGGCGTCAAACGCGAGGATCCTGGCGACAGTAGCCAGATAGATCTCCTTCGTCCTGGGCTTCAGCTTAGGCTGCGCGGCGTAGGCTCGGAAGGTTTCCAGGAGTCGCTCTGGCCTGTGCTCCGAGGGTGACATCTCTTCCAGGATCCTGTCGCGGACCTCCCGGGCGTTGAGGCCGTCCAGCTTCCCGCTCTGGGAGAGCTGGAGGCAGATGTTGATGACGTTCATCCTGATCAGGTCGGCGGCCTGCTGGATGGCCGCGGACTTCGCCCTGTTTCCGGACTTGTTCCAGTCGGAGGGGAGCAACCGGATGCCGGTGTGAATGTAGGAGACGGTGCGGTTGACGGTGACTGAGATTTTGAGCGGCGCCGCGCACCCGGCGGCCGTTGACCTCGTGTCGAGGTAGAATTTTGTGGTGATCATTGTATTTGAGGAAATGCGTTTGAAAACTTGCAAACCACTTGCAAACAAATCCTTCGGATATTGTGCAAAAATGTGCAAAAATGTGCAAGCACCGACTTTTTTTTATTGAAAGTCAGTGCTTGTCCGCATTCCGTAACGCATTGATAATGCGTTGATTATGTTGCGGAGAGAGCGAGATTCGAACTCGCGATACCCTTTTGGGGTACACACGCTTTCCAGGCGTGTGTGCGGTTACAAATACCGCGCTGACTTTCAAACAGTTACAAATCGCCTTTTTCGGACTTGCAAACAACCTGCAAACAAATATAGTGTAAACGGCGGTTATATCCAACGGAAATATCACTTCATGAACCGGTCATTGACCTCATAATATTCCTCCAGGTCATATCCAGGATTTAGATAGACCTTGTTCCTGTCCTTCGTGATATTGAGAAGGTTTCCGACCTTGTCCAGCTGGACCCAAACAAGGTTGGATGGAGAGTTATATGCTATCGTGCAGCTGAACGCGGCGATGTCGTCAAGCCTTTCAGGCTCGATGGTATCCAGGAGTCCTCTTATTGCCTCGAGCCGCTTTCGTTCGTTGTCGACATTTCCAATTCCGAGGGTGGAATATGATCTAATAGTTCTCTCTGCCTGCTCAATCCGATAGTTCAGGTTATCCCTGTTCGTCACGGTGTCAACCTTATAGTACAAGATCCTGTCCACATCGGAGTATGTGCTCCGGACAAATGATTCCGCCCTGGATCGGATGAAGTCTCCGGGCGAGCATGCGGCCGCCATCAGGACCACGGCGAAAATAATGACGATCTTTTTCATGGCGTTGGTGGTTTATAGAAGTTCAACTTGATTATCCGGCACTGTCTTTTTTCAAATCCTCCTTCCCGCCGGTGAGGCGGTCCACCATGGCGGCGAGCCTGGCGATGTTCGCCTCCTGCTGACTGAGGGTGGCGCTCATATTTACGACGAGCTGCTTCGCTGCGCCGGTCAGGACGAGCGGATCCTCATCCCTTTCGGCGCGCGGCGGCTTCGCCTGGATCATTTCGCCTTCGCCGGAGAGCAGCCATGCCTGGCTGACTTCAGGAAACGCCGTAACTATTTTACGGGCAAGATCCTGGGAGATGTTCTTCGTCCTCCCGGCGGCAACATCGTACAAACCCTGCGGCCTTGCGTATCCAAGGCGCTCTGAGAGGGCTTTCACGTTGGTCTTCGCATATCGAAGGACCTCATTAAATCTTTCTGCTGGAGTCATATCATAACGGGATTAACTGAATTTTCTGTAAAAAAGTTTTGGAGTTTCCGTAATTATCTGTATTTTTGTTGCCGAAAGATATAAACAAAGGTAATAAAAAGAATGGAAAAAGAAGTCGTGTACAACCGCGTTGTCGACTATTCTGCCACCCTGAGCGGGCTGGAGGTCGGACAGTACGCGAAAATCCCCACCTCTGAACGAGATATCCAGAACATCCGGACCAGTGTCTCTAAGTTCCAGGCGTCGCCGGCAGCTGCCGGACGGACCTTCTCCGTGCATAAGACCATCAACGGCGCCATCGTCAAGCGCGAGTCTTGATCGGTTTTCAACGAAGTTTTCAACAATCAAATAAACAGTCAAATCATGGAACAAGAAATTATTCCCGCGCAGAACATCGTCTTCGCCGTACTGGCCGACGGATCCTACATCGACAACTTCAGAAAACCGGACGGGGGGGGGGGGTGCACTCCTGAGAAGATGATGACATTCTTCCAGGGGATTGTCAGGTACATCAAAGAGTGCCCCGAGGATGAGCTCGTACCGTTCTCACTGACGAATGTCATCTTCGACTCGCAGATCAAGATGTCCACCATCGACCGCCTGGAGAAAGCAAAATCAGAACGCGAATCAAAGTAACTGCCAAATGGAAAATCTCTACGTATTCAATCCGGACACCCGGAAATTCGTACCGGCCAAGGAGTGGCTGAATGATCCGGATCCGAAACGGGCGCAGCTCGTCGGGATCCTCACTCCGTACTACCTTCTCGTCATGGCGAAGAACCCTGTCGGCGAGTTCAATTTCGAAAAAGCTCAGGAGGCCGCGAAGGCGTTCAAGGTGGACGGCTTCGACCATGAGTTCCGCTGTCCTCGCCGCAACGAGTTCAACTACATCTACGACGCCCGATTCGAAGGGCTCGACGACCTGATGGAGAAGATCGACGGAAGCAGTCATCTCGGATACCGGTGGACGTGCGAGAAGGATCTCTGGTCGTCGTCTCGTGTCAGCGCCTACGGCGCCTGGAGCTCGAACGGCTACAACGGTTACGCCGGCAACTACAGCATGTGCGGCGCGAGCCTCGCCGTCCCCGTCACGCTTCTTGACGTCGGCGAAGCCGCGTCTTAAATCTTGAACTTAGGAACGGCCGTCGGCTAAACGCGGCCGTTCCGGGATGCGAGAATCATGGTCCTATACAGAATCATACTGAACGATAATCTCGGCCTTGGCCGGGACGTGGACGAGACCTTTGCGACGCTCGAGGAGGCGAACGCCTTCGTGAACACCCTCTCTCAGATCGGCACGATGTGCCTGTATCAGGTTCGTTCGAACACGGTGACTCCGGACAAGAGGTTCGTCGCGGTCGAGCGGTATGTTGTCTGGAACAGCTGAACCGTCAAGCGGATGGTTTATCAACACAAAGACTGGATTCTAATGAATCGACCCTTCGCCGGTCGCGAGATCCGCGAAGTTTTTACGGAAACAACGTCAAAACGATAGTCAAATGAATGCTGAAATCAATGTGAGCCGCACCGGGCTCTACAGCTTGAAACAGACTGCGGAAGTTCTCGGGATCCACCGGAACTCTCTCCGCAAGTACATCCAGCTCGGGCTCCTTCCGACGCATCATCGGAAGGCCACCGGGCAGACAATCATCCAGGGGAACGACATCATCCTATTCTTCAACCGGAGAACCAGGTAGGTCAGGATCCCATCATTCAAAGAAACAGTTCACCATTCAAACACACAAGTCAAATGAAACACAAAATCATCTACGTCGTGGCAATGTTCGCCATTCTCATCTGCGCCATTCTCATCTGGAACTATTCCTTCCAGATCGCCCGCGCTATTCACTGCGACTCCGCCCTGGTGGACGTCGCCTCCGCCGCCATCATGGCAGCTGCGTTCTACCCGGCCGGAAAGGTCTCTGAAAAGAAGGAGGACTACGCATGAATCTGAAGGATTTTGTCGGACGAAAGGTCCGCGTTTCCCTCGAAATCGGGGGGGGTGTAAGTTCGGGAAGATCATTTCGGTCGAACATGGATTGTTCGGCGAGGAACAGGTGGTACTGGTTGAGGTTGAAGACGCTCTGAAGGCCGTCTCGCCGGAAGCAGTAACACCGCTAAAGAAAGACATGAAACGGAAAAGAAGATGAGACCACTGAATAAAGTAGAAATGCGAGGCCGCGTAGGCTCGCACACTATCACGATGAGGGATGATGGCCACTGGGAGGGTTGGTTCGACCTTCACGTCGCCACGAAGAACATGCACGGCGTCTACCAGCCGATGGTATTCGACTGCCATGTGGCCGAGGACGGGAAGAGAGTGAAGGATCTGGGCGCCGGTATCGGAGGGAAGATTGTCCTGATCACCGGCCGCCTGGTCCAATATCCGGAGGATAACCACATCGACTACTACATCCACGTCACAAGCCTGGATGTCGTCGGAGGCCCGCAGGACGGGCTGGAGCTCGAGGAGGTGGAGTGATGGCGAAGGTTGATAACAGGCCCGAAGAGAAGGTCATGGACCAACTTCGGAAAATCGCCGCCCTCGCCGATCGCGGCTTCATGGGAGAGGCCGCCATGGCCAGACAAATCCTGGAGAAGAAACTCCGCGAGTACGGACTGACGGTCGACGACCTATACAAGGATGCGAAGAAGGTCCGGACGTTTAGATACCAAAACGAACTCGAACGGCGGCTTCTTGTTCAGATACTTGTGCATTATTTCGGATCCGAGTCGGATGAGTTTAAGGGCGGTTTGATCTTTCGGAAAAAGAAAGTCATCGAAATTGAGCTCACGGACCTGGACTATGCTGAACTCAGTAGCGAGTACGGGTATTATAGAGACGCCTTCGCGAGAGAAATAAAGAAAAGCAACGAGGCTTTTCTGGTGGCGTTCGTAAACCGTTTCGAACTTTTCGATGTGACTCCAACGAGCGGCCAGCCTACCAAGGAACTGTCTCCGGAGGAGCTGAAGAGAACGCTGGACGCACTCAGGATCGCAAGAACCATCGAGGCGTATCCATATCGCAAAGAAATCGCGGCATTCAAGGCCGCAAACAGATAGGAGGCTAAGTGATGGCAAGCGTGACAGGACGGAAGGATCCGCTGTTGAGGCTGGATGTCATTGAGCGGTACTGGCTGCACAAGCTGCTCAGTGACGGCATTTTCTTGGCCAGGGAAAGGCAGAAGATGTGGATGGACGAGCAGGCGAAGGCGAGAAGCGAAGGCCGGGAAGAATCGGCCGACAGCTACGACGTATTCATCGACGTAGAGGTCGAAAAGGAGGCCGCGCTGAGGTCTGTATCTGCGGCCCTGGACGTTCTTCAGACAAGGATGTTAAGGGCGCGCGAAGTCCGCTACAGGAAGCGGGGGGGGGTGATCCATGTATGAGGTCGTCCTCTATACCCGCAAGTGGAGGATCCCGTGCGACTCCTGGTATTTTCCCGGGACCGCCGAAGGGTTGAGGAGAGCGAAGGAGAAGCGGTCGGAACTATTGGCGAAGTTTCTCGACAACGATGTCGAGCTTCGGAAATGTGACAAATAGGCAGGATGATGTCATATCGATTAAATGTTTGTTGTCACGGAGGCTATGCGCCCGGAACCTGCCGCCGGGCGCGGATCCTCCGGTAGGAAGGATGGATACGGTACAAGTAACTACGCCGACGGGAAGGGTTCTTCGCGTCAGGCTTTCCGCCCTCAAGGGTGTAGAGACGACGAACGATACTTGGTTTGGCCGCCGGTATTACATACGGTATAAGACCGGCCGCCGTGTCCAGGTTATCCGTGATTCGGCCGACATGGTATTCGATGCCATGTCGCCAAAACTGTTTGATAAGATGTGATATGCCGAAGAGGACTGATTACATAGTCATCCAGGAGCCGATGATATCGGCGCTGGGGCTGAGCGGAGTCTCCCTTCTCGTGTTCGCCGTGATTCATGGCTTCACAAAGGACGGAGAGCAGCACTATCGTGCATTCCCGGAGGATCTGATGAAATGGACCGGCGCATCGGAGAGATCTATCAAGGGTGTCCTGAAGGATCTCCTGGAGCGCGGCTTCATCAACAGGAGTAAGGTTGTGTACAGGGGGAAGTCCACGTTCGAATACTGGACCAACTACGAGGATCTCTTGGAGCGTGTCGCCGCCGGCGAAATCCTCGAAAAGCCTAAATGTGCAAAATTTGCACCTTTGGCAAAGGTGCAGGATTTGCACCCGAGTGATGCAAAAATTGCACCCGTAAAGGTGCAAAATTTGCCCTGCAAAGGTGCAGAAACTGCACCCGAGCCTAATAATAATGTAGTCAAGCACACTTGTAATAATTCAGATAATTATTTTTTTCATCTTGATGTGTCCCGGAAACCGGGCCCCATCCAGCAAGAAGAAAAACAAGAATTCTTTAGAATTTTCTTTGAGAAGAACGCCGCCGATCCGGCGGCGGAGGTGAAGAGGTTCCTGAACTTCAACGAATCCCGCGGATGGGAGAGCGCGGATGGCCGCCGGTACGACACGCCGGCGAAGCGCCGCGGCCTTGCCTGGATGTGGGAATGCAAGGCGAGCTCTCCGCGGCTGACGGCCGAATTCGGAACGGAAAGCGACCGCGCCGACCAGGCGAAGGCGAATGCGGCCTTCCTGAAGGCGCTCGGCGAACTGTACGAGCATGCTTGTTCCGTCGGTGATCCAGAGAATCCCACCTGGCTTCTGAATCCAAAGTTCCGCTGTCGTCTCTCCTGGAAGGAAGGGAAGGGCTCATACGACCTGATCTGGAGCGGGCCGGCGCTTCCGGTGAACTGGTATGACCGCCACATCGCCGCCGCGGCTCCGATCATGAAGAAATACTTCGTCAAGATGGACTCTATAATCTTCTCGGCGCAATGAACTACAATCTGAAAATAGACCTGACGAAACTGTACGGCGCCAAGATCGTTTCGGATCCTGATGCCGGCGAAGGAGTCTTCATTCCGGCCGGAGGTCCTGTCGAGATCTCGGATGGGCGCTGCTCCCTATCCCTGACGGCATTCGAGCTGAAGTATGAATACGAAGGCCAGACGCACCTCATGAAGCCGTGGCTGTCGAAGAGTCAGGCTTTTGGCATGACGCAGAAGGCGCTGCAATCCATCCCTTATGTTGGCCACATGCGCCCTTGGGACAAGAGTTCCAAGGTTCCCGGCCCTGGATGCAAGACATGCCGGTGGTCCCAGGAGGCCAAATACGCATCCGGTATCGGCTTCGTCCGTTGCAACCATCCGGCAGCTGACTGGAATTCCACACGTGACACGCGGCACATCTCCGTATGTCCTGATACGAACAACCAAAACAAATAGCCATATGCACACTATCATTTTCATCCTTTCCATTGTATTCATCATTGCCGGCGCCCTATTCTTCGCCCTTGCCGTCAATCGGAACACCGAGACCAAGCAGATGGGCTTACGCCAGGAGGAGCTCTCTGCGTCCCTTGCAAAGCGCGAGGCGGCCTGTCGTGAAGCCATGCGGAAGAACGGACAGGCAAGCCTCGAGCTCGCAAAGAAGGAGGATGCTTTCAACCAGGAGCACAGGATCATCGAGGCTTCGTACACTGAGACGGACGAGGATCGTGAGAAGTATCCCTCCGATGTGAAGCGCATCGCCGTCATAAAGAGCCGGCTGGCTCACAATCTCGGGTATAAGATCCTGGCTGCATTCCCGGATCCGTCCATCGATAGCGGTTCCGTCTACAACTACCGGATTCTCGTGAAGGAGGAGAAGTGATGGCGAATGAAATCCAGCACGTCGACCCGCGAGGGCACGGTGTAGTATTCAAGAATGAGACATCCCTCGCACAGTCCAAACGGCTGTTCCTTGCCGGTTGCAAAGAACTGCATCTTGGAACGGTCGGTCATTACATCACCTTCGAAAAGGTTCCGCTCGGGAAGCTGTGGGATATGGCTGCCGCCAGGGTGAGTCATCTCCCAGAGCTGCTCGGTGCGACACTGCCAGCTGGGTCCAGCTCCTATGAGCTAACGGAAGCGCTGGTTCAGATCATAGAGGCAAACCAGGGCAAGAAATAGGGTGCGTAATGAAACTTGCATGGGACGCAGCGAAGAGGACTGAGAAGCGCGATGGCGGCTACCATCGCGAGCGCTCAGATGATCCGTACCACACCTTTCGATGGACGAGGCTCAGTCGCGTCTGGAGGATGGAGCATCCGCTATGCGAGGAGTGTCGGAAGCGTGGAATCGTCAAGCGGGCCGAGGTGGTTGACCACATTATCCCATGGCCAGTGTGTCGTGACTTCTTCGACAGGACGAATCTTCAGTCGCTCTGCGCCGACTGCAATACCGCGAAAGGTAACCGCGACAAAAAGCTGATTCAGGAATGGAGGACCAAGAATGAGAGATGATCTGTGGACACAGGAAGACATCGGTCTGCTGATGCGAGATTATCCCGTCAAGCGGACAAAGGATGTTGCTGAGGCACTCGGGCGGTCCGTCCGCGCTTGTAACGTGATGGCGTACAAGCTCGGCCTGAAGAAGGATCACTACGGGATCGTGCTGACGGATAAGCAGAAGGACTACCTTGTCCGTCACTTCAAGGACACGGACAACGAATACCTCGCCATCATGCTCGGCATTTCCCAGACAACGCTGCACCGTTACGCCAGGCGCTGGGGATTGAGGAAGTCGAAGGCTCACGTCAAGAGAATGCAGATGGAATGCGCCATGGCCGCGAAGGCATCTCACCTCGCACACGGAACCTATCCGCCGAAAGGATACCGGATTCCAGGCGGAGAGGCGCACCGGTTC
>JAEEGL012222781.1_pt1 | contig 13905 bp, 10 predicted proteins | sample 9134231 | NCBI WGS metagenome assembly JAEEGL01 (sample SAMN16246548, study PRJNA631951) | gut metagenome | biome: gut microbiome; feature: rumen; material: fiber-attached | host: Bos | place: Iran: Karaj | collected 2018-10
GTAGCAACGGCTATATTCATAAATCCCTGTACACCGATAAATGTACCCATTCCGGCGCAAATGACGGCCCCGGCAGTATCTTTTGCCCGTATCCCCACGCTTAAACAGCTCAGAGATACCAAAAACAGTAAAATTATCGTGACCGAAGCTCCCCTGAATCCGAATTCCTCACCTATGACGGCAAATATGAAATCGGTTTCGGCCTCCGAAAGAAAATTGCTGTTCTTGACCGAAGTAATCTGGTTATTTTTGTAGCCCTTACCTTCGAGCATTCCGGAACCTATGGCGGTAACGGAATTATTCTGCTGATATGCGATGTCAGGGTACTCTTCGGGATACAGGAAACCATATATCCTCTTGAGCTGGTAACCCTCAAGAACATCGTTATCCGGGTTAAGCATATAACTGACAAATGCCACACCGACAGGGATAACTATCAGCATCAGGATCAGTATGACTCTTTTCTTAATGCCGCTGGAAAACATGATTGCGGCAAAAATGAAAACAAGTACGATACTGGTCGAAAGGTCAGGCTGTTTAAATATCAGAAAAAACGGTACCAAAAACAGCGCTGAACATACCAAAAGCAAATGAAAACTGCTTATTTTATCCTTGTACTTCATAATAAACGAAGCCAAAAATAAAATCAACAAAAGCTTGGCGAGTTCGGACGGCTGGAAGGTAAAAGCACCGATATTAAGCCATCTCTGAGCGTTGTGGGATGAATGGCCTCCCACCATGACCAAAACAAGGATAAAAATGGTAAAAATATATATCGGGATCCTGAATTTCAGGATGAAATGATAATCTATCAGGGAAGTGATGATCATCATTACAGATCCGAAGATAATACCGAATATCTGCTTTTTGACATTCTCGTGACCGGCAGCCGTATCTCCCATTGCGGAGGATATGGCAAATACACCGATAACGGACAAAAGAACGGCAAACAATATAATTTTGAAATCATAATCACGAATGTGATAATTTCTTAGACTCATAAATCTTCTCCATCACGACCCTGTTAAGAGGTCCTATGGTTAATTCTCCGTCCGAAACCCTGGCAACTTTTGGTGCAGGTTTAAGCATAGCGGACCAAATGGGTTTACTGTCCGGTATGTACTTCTTATCACCTATGAACAGACTTTCCGGTTCCATCTCAATGGCACAGACGAAAGTAGATTCATCGCCCGAGGATCCTGCATAGGCCGAACCGTATAATCCGCCTAAAACTATGATATTACCGGCACTTTTTATCTGGCTTCCGGGATTTACATCCCCAAGTACCAAAACACTGTCCTCGACATCAATGACCTGTTTATTCATAACTGAGGACTGAAGAATAATACACTTATCGAGAGAATTGATCTTATCATTCAATATCTCTCCTACCTTACGGATATGTTCCTGATCGTTTTCGTTTTTACCCACAATACAGGCAACGTCCACGTCGCAGCTAGCGTTTATGGCATCCACGATAAGCGATTCTTCTATATCTGACAGTTTTCGTCCTTCAATATCCAGAATTATGGATGATGAGCCGAGAAAATTCCTGGATGCATAAAACTTATCCCTTACAAGTCCGAGAAGCTCATTAAAATTCATCTCGGGATCAAGAATCAGTTTTATTGCTCCGTTATAACTTTTTAAAGTTACTCCCTGACTCATCTGTTCCTCCACAGGAAAATATCAGTCTCTTCTTTCATCTGTAGCATACGAGCTTTGCTCGGTTTCAGGTTCAACATGGTAATAAGCCTGCAGGCATTCATGGGCAAGCTGCGCAGCATAATCGGAATAAAATCCGAAAGGAATTCTGACACTGAGTGCTACCTCCGCCTCGCCCACAGCAGGTGCAAAAGCTATGTAAAGCGCATGGTCGGGCTTGGATCTGGACTGCTGCGCCGTTCCGGTCTTACCCGCTACGGGAACCGGAATATCCGCAAAATAAGGCTTATTGTTAACACCGTCCATCATACCGTTAATAATGGCATTCCACTGATAATCTTCCATCTCTACGGTGTTATATATAACCGGTTCATGCTCCCATACGGTTCGACCGTATGAGTCCTCGATATGATCAAGCAGTGTAAGATCATATGTGGTTCCGCCGTTGGCTATACTTGAAACGTATCTTGCAAGCTGTGTAGTTGTATAAGCATTAGTGCCCTGTCCTATATATGATCGTACAGAGTCCTTGTCCGATACATCAGGCTCGTATTCGGTTATCTCCACACCCGACCTCACGGATAAGCCGTACATATCGGCGTATTTGTAGAGGTATTCAAGGCCTGCAGCATCGTCATAATATCCGTTTAAAGTAGCAAGCCTGTATCCTACATTAAAGAAATACAGGTTACACGAATCCCTGATAGCCGTTCTTACAGTTTCATTACCATGAACCGCAGTACACTTGGCAGGGGGTTCGATATCGGTGAAAATGCCGTTACAGTTGATAAGTGTTGAAGTGTTGATAACTCCTTCACGCATTCCCGCGGTTGCAGCCACTATCTTAAAAGTAGAACCGGGAGCAGCCTTATACTGGGTAGCAAAATTAAGAAGTGGCGAGGAATCATCATTAAGAAGTCTGTTCCAATAATCTGTATCAACAGTATTGGCAAGTAAATTGTTATCATATCCGGGATAAGAAACAAGTGCCAGAACCTGTCCATTATTAGGATTGGTCATGACAACGGAGCCGTTACAGGGCTCAAGTGCAAGCTGCGCAGGAGTTATATCCAGATTGGAAATCCTGTTTACCATAAATGTATAAGCACTGATGGCACCGGAATTGAGTCTGTTTATATCAGATTCGGGTACATAAATGACTTCCTGTTCAATAAGAAGTTTACATACCTGATATCCTGAGATCTTATCATTCAGGATCATATACTTATAGAATCTGGTCTGATATTCCTCATCCGCATCACAGAGTTTAAATATCTTAACAATAAGAGCATCAAAGATCTCGGAAGAACTAGCATATCTTGATTCAAGCTCGAGTTTGGAAATATCTACCCAGCCCATGGCAATGGCATGGTCAAGAAAATCACCAAGGGATACATCGCCTCCGTTATCCCATGCTTTATAAATGGGATCTTCGGTATCCACTTCGGAAGTCATGATTACTCCGCTGTTAGTCAGAAGCTTTACAACATAATACTGATAGATCTTATATTCATCGGAAAGCTTTTCATAAGGAGTTCTTGTAGTACGTATTCCGGTCTCAAGAGTGGAATAAACAGTCTCCTTATAGGCAAGAAACCTCTCGTAAACATCCTGTTCAACCGGCTGGGCATCATCTGCGGAAAAATGTGAAATATCAAGAACATTATTCCTGAAAACGGCATAATAAACATCCGCTATGGGAATGGTTTTAACAGAGTCTGTTGTTCTTACCGCGAATTTTGCATTCTGAAGCTTCTGAACCAGAATGTAAGCAATCTTTCTTTCGGTAATGTCATAAAGTTCCATGGTCAGATCCATATCTATGGAGAGATAAACATCCTGACCTCTTACAGCATCTTTATGTTCAAGTACGGAGAGAACCTTACCTGTATTATCAACCATTACTCTCTCGTAGCCCTTGGTACCCTGGAGAGTTGTTTCAAGGTAATTTTCAATTCCGCTTTTTCCGACTACATCTTCAGAGGTATAAGATCCTTCGGTAGCACCTTCATCTATCATCCTCTGATTCAAAATATCAATCTCTTCTGCCGATATCCTTCCGGTATATCCGAGGATATGTGCAAAATAAACCGAATTAACATATCTTCTGACAGTATCTTCCTGAATGGATACACCGGGTAAAATATCGGAATTTTCCATTATAAGTGCAACGGTTTCGGGTTTGACATCCGTAGAAATGGTGGTTCCGATATATTTGCGGTATGAAGTGAGACTCATTGCATAACGTATCTCAATGATCTCAAGCCATTCTTTGTTTGTATATCCCTTACCTTCTATGAACTCGGATTTGGTATCTTCGGGATCGATATAATCACCTACTGCAAAATGGAATCCTTTACCGGATTTTCTGCTTAAATAGATAAGTACCTGAACAGGAGTTGAAGACTTTTCTTCTTCAGTCAGATCTTTGGTATCAGCATGGTCATATACATCCGCCAAAAATCTGTTGAGATTAGCCCCTGTTACCGTGTATACGAATTCACCGTCCTCATCGATATCAATCTTAAAATCGGAATCGATGGTATCTCCGTTTTTTTCGATAAGCTTGATCAGATTATAAATAAGCTCATTAAGCTTTTTATCCTTGCCGGATGAAGTCTCAAATGTATCCTCGATATTTACCGAATATGCAAGTTCGTTATAAGCCAGGAGATTTCCGTTCCTGTCGTAAATATTTCCTCTGGTAGGCATAATATCCCTGACTTTTTCCTGCTCCAGCATGAAATTATCAAGATAATCCTGACCGTTAATGATCTGAAGAACAAAGCATCTGTACAGAAGGACACCGCAAAGTAAAGTCATGATCAGATAAATGATCGTGACCCTGCTCGTGAAGATACTTATTATTCTTTCACGAAGTCCGTCAAACATCCTGCTTTTCCAGTTCCTTCCTGAGTTTGAGATTTCTGAACAATGTATCTATCGCCAGGAGAATGGGATAGATAACCAGTGACACAAGGATAGTGTAAAAAATCTCGGGTAAAATGACCTTGGTCATGTAAAAGCCTATGGAAAGTCTTCCTCTCATGAGGAATGTAAATATATAGTACATAAGCCCGTAAGTTGCATCGCTTAAAGTCAATAGGATCATGGGAAGACGGATATCCTCCGCATAAAAAAGTTCGCTGAAACCGCCGTTAATATATCCTATCAGCATGATGATAAAAGCATTCAGTCCAAGCATATCCCCAAAGAATATATCCATCAAAAGACCGCAGAAAAAACCGACAACACATCCGAATTTTTCACCATAGAAAAATCCGTAAATGCAGGCGATCAGAACCATCAAATTGGGGATACAATTACCAAGCTTCAGATACGTGAAAACACCGGTTTGAAGCAGGAAAAAGAAAGGTATTGAAATTGCGATGAGAATTCGCTGAATCATTCGTAATCGTAATCTTTTAAATCAGTGATCACCAAAACAACGGAAAGGTGATCGAAGTCCGTAGCAACAGAAATGGTTCCGGATTTGGTAAGGTTATTGGCATCGTTCTGAACCGTATCGATATAACCTATCAAAAGTCCCGGAAGATATTTATCGCTGATATTGCTGGTTACAACCTTATCTCCCTTTACAACAAGTCCGTCGGGATCCGACAAAAGAGAGAAATTAAGAAGTCCTCTGTCAATAAGTTTAAGGTCACCGGATACCATAAGGGTAAGATCCGATGAAACCACCTGTCCGCTGACATTAACACCATCGGAGATAATGGATGTGACTCTTGCCCAATTGGGACCGATCTTAGTGATTCTTCCGACAAGTCCTCCGCCTGCTATAACATTCATATCTATGGCAAGGCCGTCATCCGTACCTTTATCGATAATAAAAGAACTGTACCAGTTACCTGCATCCTTAAAGATAACTCTTGCTCCAACTTTCTCATAGGAATAATAGGTTTCGGACAAACCGAGAAGAGCCTGCATATCGATAAGCTCATATCTCTCCTGGGTAAGGATCAGGTTTTCTTCCGTAAGAGCATCGATTTGATCTCTGAGCCTCTGATTTTCCTCAAGAAGACTTCTGACGGAAGTAAGCTCATCTTTCCTGTTTCTAAGCCACTCTCCGGCTCTTGATACTCCTCTTTCAAAAGGCACAATAACAGTACCGACCGCAGAATTTACCGGAACATCAAAAATCGAAGTTCCGTAGGTCAGTACCATCAGAATTATGCATATGAAAGTTAAAATAAGGAGGAGATATTTACTTGGCAGTGTAAATCTCTCCCCCTTGGATTTTACGACAGGACTCATTTACCCATGCCCTCGGCACTCTGTGCCAGACCGGAATACTCCGGATCCTGAATTATTCTTCCGAGCCCGTATGCTGTGGATGTAAGAGGCTCATCGGTTACATTTACCTTAAGGCCTGTACCGTCCGCAATCCTTTCAACCAAATGGGAAACCTGGCTTGCTCCGCCGGTAAGATATATTCCGTTACGGAAAATATCTGCGGAAAGTTCAGGGGGAGTTCTCTCAAGAATGAACTTGATGTTATCGATGATCGTCTTAAAATCACCTTCAAGAGAATCTACGATAAGTTTGGTGGGAATCTCTCTCTGAACGGGAAGTCCGGTTACTATGTCTCTTCCGTATACGGTAGCTCCCTTATTTGCTTTCTCAAGTTCTTTAAGATTCTTCTTAACTTCCTCTGCTGTCTTGCCACCTATCATAAGACCGAACTCATTTCTTACGGCAGCTCTGATGGAATCGTCAAATTTAAGTCCGCCCTCTTTGATAAGCTTGGAAAGGACAATTCCTCCGAGTGACAATACAGAGATCTCGGTGGTCTCAAATCCGACATTTACTACGAGAACACCTACGGAATTCTTAACATCAATGCCCATGCCCACACCGTCAGCGATAGCCATCTGTGTAACATAGATCTTATGAGCCTTTACACCTGCTTCTTTAAGAAGATCATAGAAAGCTCTCTTTTCAACATCGGTGATATCATAAGGTACGGCTATAAGGAAATCGGCATTCTTGGGACTTCCGCCCTGAAGATCGCTGATAATATATTTAACAAGAAGCTCCACATTGTGAAGGTCTGAAATAACACCGCAGCTTAAAGGATATGATATCTGAATATTTGCGGGTGCCTTTTCATGCATCTCATAAGCAGAATCACCATATGCAAAAAACTCGTTCTCGTCTTTGATGGCGATCATGTTTTTCTGAATGGTAATGGTACTGTCGTTGTTGTTAAAAATCTTGATGTGGTTGGTACCAAGGTCGATACCGTAAGCATTTGCCGGCATATTATTTCCTTTCTCTACCGTAAAAGTCCCGATTCGTTATAACTGTAATACAGATTATCACCAATGATTATATGATCCAAAAGTGGTATTTCCATAAGTTTGCAGCTTTCAAAAAGCTTTGCGGTAAGATCATTGTCATCTTTGGAAGGTGTGGGATCTCCGCTGGGATGGTTATGCATCAGGATCAAATGCACCGCTTCCGCATTCAAAGCTTCCATCATAATGGTTCTTACTGATACAAGCGATCTGTTTACACTCCCTTTGGAAATCTCGGATTCTCTTAGGACTTTTCCTTTTGAATCAATGCAGAGAAGTAAAACCTTCTCACATTTATTATGTCTCATCCTCTCCATGTAAAAAGCGGCAACGGATGAAGCATTTGAAACATTTAACCCTTCCGCCAGTCTGGCTTCATGCATCCTTCTGGAAATTTCGGCAAGAGCTTTGAGCTTGATTGCCTTAACCCTTCCAATACCCGATATCTTCTCAAGGGAAGAGATATCGGTATCATAAAGCCCGAGAAATCCTGTTCTTGGATATTTACCGAGTTCAAGGACCTTTCTGGAAAGCGAAACGGCATCCGAGCCTTTGGTCCCTGTCCTGAGTATTATCGCAAGAAGTTCTGCGTCTGTTAAACTCTCCGCACCCATGGAGATAAATCTCTCATAGGGCTTTTCTTCAAAGAACTTATTTCTATCATTCATATGCGCCTTTCCCCTTCTCCGGGGCTACGCATATCAGATCTTCATGAACTTATATGCCACAAATGCGGCCACCATTCCGAGAATACCGGCAATGGTGATATTAAAAGTAAGTCCGAAAGTAAGGATCACAAAACCGAGATTAAGTTCAAGAGGCGAAGTAAGACCAAATTGTCCTCCGTAAGACAAAAAATCGATATTGCAATGCGTTCCGATGAGGTTACCGAGTATAAACCCGATTATCACCAGAAAAAATAAAACCCATCCCTTATATCTCATTTAACATCTCCAAAAATAACATATGATTGCAAAAGAGTCATTTTTATCGCAATCTTTGATATTTTATCATAAAATCAGGCCTTTATCCACCAAAGTTTGAAATGCCTTGATTATGCCGAATTTACCGTGTGACCAGGTGATTCCACCCTGGAAATATGCGGTATAGGGCTCTCTTAAAGGTCCGTCTGCAGAAAGCTCTATTGAAGAACCTGATGTAAAGGCTCCGGCAGCCATTATTACCTTGGAATCATAACCCGGCATGTCCCAAGGTTCGGGGGCAAAAGAAGAATCTACCGGAGCGGCAGCCTGTATTCCTTCACAGAACGCAATAAGACCTTCGGGTTTTCCGAATGTAATGGCTTGGATAATATCGTGTCTCTCCTCGCATCCGGCGGGGAAACTTTCAAATCCGAACTTTTCGAACAGGTTAGCAGCAAAAATGGCACTCTTTAAAGCTGAAGCCGTAACCGTGGGAGCCATAAAGAAGCCCTGGTAAAGCCTTGGAAGAGCTTCAAGTGAAGGTCCGACTTCTCTTCCGAGTCCCGGTGCCGTAAGCCTGTAAGAACATTTTTCAATACAATCCTTGGTTCCGGCAATATATCCTCCGACCTGAGCAAGACCGCCTCCCGGATTCTTGATAAGAGATCCGACAACCATATCGGCGCCTACATCAGAGGGCTCTATGGGCTCTACAAATTCTCCGTAGCAGTTGTCTACCATACAGATGATATCGCTGCGAACGGATTTGACGGTCTTAATGATATCAGCAATCTGAGCAACGGAAAGTGAAGGTCTGGTCTGATATCCCTTGGATCTTTGAATGGTAACCAGTTTTGTTTTGTCGCTGATTGCATTTTTAATATTCTCAAGATTGGGCGTGCCATCCTCATTAAGGTCTGCCTGAGCATAAGTGATTCCATACTCGGCCAGAGAACCTACGGAAGGACGAATGCCTATTACTTCTTCAAGAGTATCGTAAGGCTTACCCACTGCACTGACCAGTTCGTCACCCGGTCTAAGATTACTCATAAGAGCCAGAGCAAGCGCATGGGTTCCGCAGGTGATCTGAGGTCTTACCAGACAGTCCTCCGTATTAAAATAATCCGCATATACCCTCTCAAGAGTATCTCTTCCGAGATCGTTATAACCATATCCCGTGGTACCCATAAGACAGCTTTCGTTTACATTGTTTTTCTGGAAAGCTTTTAAAACTTTAAGAGTACAAAGATCGGCATTTTCGTCTATCTTATCAAATCTTTCCTTGAGAGAAGAAAGCACTTCTTCGGAAATTTCAATAACCTTATCACTTATTCCAAGCTCTCTGTAAAGCTCTTTAGTAGCATCATTCATTAAGTATTCCTCTTTTCACACATTCGCGGTACATAAAATCGGCCATTTTGGAATTATCTCCGTCAAATTCACCGCGCCTGATATATATAACTTCAGGCTCTCTTTTATACCACGTAACCTGTCTTTTTGCAAAATGTCTGGTTCGTAATTTTATCTGATATACGGCATCTTCAAGTGAATACTTCCCATTTATATATGGGATCATTTCTTTATATCCGATTGCCTGCATTGCCGTGGATGAAGGATCAACGCCTTTTTCGAGAAGATCACGAACTTCTCTTTCAAGACCGGCATCTATCATTTTATCGACTCTTTTATCGATCCTCTCATACATAAGTTCCCTGTCATCGATGAGAACAAAATATGCCGAATTATATTTGGGTTCTCTTAATCTCTCCTCCTCATTGTGTTCGGAGATACACCTCCCGGTCAGATGATGATATTCAAGTGCTCTGATAACCCTTTTCACATTACCTTCCGGAATCTTATCGGCACTCTCAGGATCAACCTGCCTAAGCATAGCATGCAGAATTGAAGCACCTTTTTCATCCGCAGTTTTTTGAAGAGAATTTCTGTATTCTTCATCCGGGCCGTCATCGTCAAAATTCACGCCCTTTAAAAGTGCCTGTATATAAAAGCCGGTACCGCCTACCACTAAAGGAACTTTGCCTCTATCGTATATGCCGGCAACAGCTTCTTCTGCCATCTCTTTAAATCTGAAGGCTGAATAATCCTCATTTACATCACATACATCGATCAAATGATGGGGTACGCCTTTTTTCTCATCCTCAGTGATCTTGGCACTTCCGATATCCATCCCTTTGTAAACCTGAGCAGAATCGGCGGATACTATCTCAAGATCATGCCGCATGGCAAATAAAACAGACAAATCTGTTTTTCCCGTTGCTGTCGGTCCGGATAGAATTATAAGAGGCGGTTTATTCATCAGTTGACTATTCTCTGGAATTTCTTTTCCATTTCGGTTTTGGTAATTGAAATAATGGTGGGTCTTCCGTGAGGACAGTTATAGGGATTATCCAAAGTCAGAAGTTCATCAATAAGTTTTTCGGCCTGTTCGAAACCAATGCGGTCTCCGCCTTTTACAGATGCTTTGCAAGCCATTCCGGCGATTTTTTCATCTATAGTCTTAAAGCTTCCGAGTCCCGGATTCTCCGCAAGTTCATCAAGTATGGCAAGGAACAGTTCTTTTTCGGAATGCCTGAATAGATCCGTAGGAACACCTCTCAAGGCATATTCGTTGCCACCGAAGTTTTCAATCTCAAAACCGATATTCCTGAAGCTTTCGATATTATCGTTAAGAACAGCTTCTTCCGCACCGGTAAGAGTAACGATTATGGGAGGCATAAGCATCTGTGTAGGATGCTCTCCTGCATGAATTCTTTTTACAAATCTTTCGTAATTTACTTTTTCATGAGCGGCGTGCTGATCTATGATGAACATCTGCTGCTCATATTGAACAATCCAATAAGTATCAAATACCTGACCAATGATCTTATAGGAAGCCCTCTTATCCGAATCAAGAAGGTGGTCTACAAAAAGCTGAGCCTGTTTAAATGAAGTATTTTCAAGAAAAGCTTCTGCTTCAGATTTGCCACTACGGGTATTATCTTCAGGCAAATCGATACCGGATGGCTTAACGAAATCTGTGTTAACTTCCTTACGCTCATCCTCAAAAAATGAATCCTCGGATACGCATGCCGAATCATCAGAGGGGGCGAAATTATATGTAACGGATGATTTGAAAGGAACAGACACTGACTCGGAATAAGCCTTAACAGTACTTTCCACACCCGATAATCCGGTTCTTTTTAATTCAAAAGGTTCAGGATTTTTACCGTCAGTAACTTCCTTCGCGCTTTCTTTGGAAAGCTGTTTTTTATCGGCATCACTTGTAAGGATGTTTTCCGGGATCATCTCAGCTTTTGTCATCACATCATGTATGGATGAAGAAACAAATGCAAAGAACATCTGCTGATCGGAGATCCTGACATCAAGCTTAGCGGGATGAACGTTAACATCAACCTTAGACGGATCGACGGTAAAATTCAAAAATACTACAGGGAACTTATGAAGCATCAGATACTCCCTGTAACCTTCTTCAACTGCAGTTGATATAAAATTGTTCTTTACAAATCTGCCGTTCATGAAATAGATTTCCATATTACGGTTAGATCTGATGATCTCAGGTTTTCCAAGAAATCCCGTTATCTTAAATCTGTCATTTTCTGCTGATATGGGAACAAGACTTCCCGCAGTTTCTCGTCCAAAGACTCTGAAGATCACTTCCATCAGATCTCCGTTACCTGAAGTATGAAATCTGGAACGGTTATCCATGGAATACTGGAACGAAACCTCAGGATGGGATAATGCTATCTTTTCCATAAGTTCCGCAACATAAGAGCCTTCTGTGGAATTGGTCTTAAGGAATTTTTTCCTGGCGGGAGTATTATAAAAAAGATTTCTAACGATGACTGTCGTTCCCGCAGGAGCACCTATCTCTTCAAAAGAAATCTCATCACCGCCGCGGATGATGAGTCTGTTACCGGTAAGGGAACCGGGAAGTGCGGAAATCATCTCCGTCTCCGATACCGCACATATACTTGCTAGAGCTTCGCCCCTGAATCCCAGCGTAGTGATGGAATCAAGGTCACTTGCATTTTCTATCTTACTTGTTGCATGTCTTAAGAATGCGGTCTTCATCTGATCGGGTTCAATTCCGCATCCGTTATCGGTAACTCGTATCATATCAAGACCGCCGGCCTTTATTTCAACAGTTATGGCAGTAGCTCCTGAATCTATTGCATTCTCAACGAGTTCTTTAACAACATTTGAAGGGCGCTCTACAACCTCACCGGCCGATATTCTGTCTATTGTTTCTTTGCTTAATACCTTGATCATACTTTATACCTGTTCTTGATCTTGTTCTGCAATCTGTGAAGAGTATTCAAAGCATCGAGAGGAGTAAGATTCTGTATATCGATATCTTCAATCTCCTTAAGAAGATCTTCATCGGAAACCAGATCAAAAAATGAAAGCTGTCCGCTGTCTACTTCATCGGGCTTGGTTATCTTTTTGACTTTACCGCTGCCCTGATCTCCTGCAGCTATTGTTTCAACAATTGTGGAAATATCCTGAAGAGCAAGGGATGAAGCTATCTCCTTGGCTCTGTCTATAACTATATCGGGAACGCCGGCAAGCTTTGCTACCTGTATACCGTAGCTTCTGTCGGCACCGCCTTTAATGATCTTACGCAGGAAAACAATATCGTCTCCGGATTCTTTAACGGCAATGCAATAGTTATGTACATTATCGATCTTGCCTTCAAGCTCGGTAAGTTCATGATAATGAGTTGCAAAAAGAGTTTTGGCTCCCAGTATTCTCTTATTGCTGATATGTTCAATAACAGCCCATGCTATGGCAAGGCCGTCAAATGTAGAAGTTCCTCTTCCGATCTCATCCAAAATAAGAAGACTCTTGGATGTTGCATTTCTCAGAATGTTTGATACCTCATTCATCTCGATCATGAAGGTGGACTGGCCGGAAGCAAGATCATCCGATGCTCCGACTCTGGTAAAGATCCTGTCAACAACACAAAGATCGGCACTTGTTGCAGGAACATAGGAACCGATCTGAGACATAAGCACAATTAGTGCAGTCTGTCTCATGTATGTGGATTTACCTGCCATGTTGGGACCGGTAATGATGCTAACAAGATTTGATGAGTTATCCAGATATGTATCGTTGGATACAAAGAGTTCCCCGCCGAGCATCTTCTCAACAACAGGGTGTCTTCCCTCTTTGATATTGATAATACCTTTACTGTTGATGTGAGGCTTTACATACCTGTTAACTTCAGCTATATATGCAAGATCCGTATATACATCAAGGAAAGCAATGCATTTAGCTGTTTTAAGTATTCTTTCGCTCTCGGCACCTACGGTATTTCTGATCTGGCAGTAAAGATCATACTCGAGATTTCTTATCTTCTCTTCGGCATTAAGTACACTGTCCTCAAGTTCTTTGAGTTTGACGGAAGTAAATCTTTCGCATGTGGTAAGAGTCTGACGACGTATGAAATCATCCGGGACTTTATCCAGATAAGAATTGGTAACTTCAAAAAAATATCCGAAAGACTTATGGAATTTAATCTTCAGTCCCTTGATACCTGTTCTTTCTCTTTCGGCTTCTTCCAGCTGTGCAAGCCAGCCTTTGCCTTCCGTTTTGGCAGATCTTAATCTGTCAACTTCTTCGTTAAAACCATCTTTTATTATATTTCCGTCCCTGATGGTTGTTTCAGGTTCTTCTTTGATGGAATTTGTTATAAGAGATTCGATATCGGCAAGCACATCAAATCTCTCTTTAATACCATCCAGTTCTTCAGAGTGAACATCCTCAAGTACGGTTTTGATATGAGGAAGCATCTGAAGCGATGAAGCCAGAGATAAAAGATCCGGAGGTGTGGCTGTTCCGAAACTCACTCTTGCAAGAAGTCTTTCCAGATCATATACGGGAGTAAGATATTCTCTGAGTTCATCCCTTGCTATGGTATTTGAATTAAAAGCAGAAATCGCATCCTGCCTTTTAACTATTTCGGATTCATCGATCAA
>JAEEGL012407039.1_pt1 | contig 13905 bp, 7 predicted proteins | sample 9134231 | NCBI WGS metagenome assembly JAEEGL01 (sample SAMN16246548, study PRJNA631951) | gut metagenome | biome: gut microbiome; feature: rumen; material: fiber-attached | host: Bos | place: Iran: Karaj | collected 2018-10
AAATGGATACGCGCTTCAGCTATGTTGATGGCAGCCTCATTTGCGGTTACGAGTATGCCAGTAGGAGTGCAGGCTAAGGAGAAGAATTCTTATGCAGATAAGTATTCTGACGAAGGTTATAGTCTCGTATGGAATGATGAATTTGAGGGAGATTCTCTTAGCACTTCAGATTGGAATGTAGAACAGCATGAGCCAGGCTGGGTTAATTCTGAGCTACAGCGTTATACGAGTCTTGATGAGGGGAACATCGAGGTTAAGAATGGCAAGCTATCAATTAAGCCACATGTAACTGAAACAGAGGAAGAAAATGAGGAGACTGAAGAAGAGGTAGAGGAGAAGGTTACTCATATTTCCTTTGATGTTAATGTAGGCGATGATAAACAGGATTCAGAAACAATTGCATTACAGGTTAATTTTGGAAAAATAGATGACAGCGAAGCTGGAACAGCTGCAGCTACTGTAAAGCTTTCTAATATTTCCTTAACTGAGGATGGAGAAGAGCTTCTTAAAAACACAAGCTTTTCTGGTGGAGACAATTGGTCCAGTGGTTTCAATGACCCAGGAAAGGGCTCTTGTTCTTATGAGGATGGCAAGGCAATTATCGAGATAGAAAATTCTGGTGATCAGAATTGGCATATTCAGCTTCAGCAGAACGGTCTTAAGCTAGAGAGTGGACACACCTACAAGTTTGAGATGGATGCAGTAGCATCTGCTGACAGAATGGTGGAAATCAGCCTGCTTGATCCTGAGAACGGATACGATTGGTATGGTGGAAGCAAGGAAACTATCGAGGGCTCAGCAATCGCTGGTGGTAATTCTGCTTCTTCAGGAAGGAGAGAAATCACTTCTGGTCGTATAACCACACAAAACAAGCACGATTTTACATATGGTAGATTTGAAGCTCGTGCGAAGGTTCCTTCAGGAAAGGGATACCTTCCAGCATTCTGGCTTATGGCAACAGACGAGGGACTTTATGGACAGTGGCCAAAATGTGGTGAGATAGACATCATGGAGGTAATGGGACAGGATACAACAAAGTCTTATCATACAATCCACTATGGCTATAATTCTGGAAATGGTCACAAGGAAAATCAGGGCAACAAGACAATCACTGAAAACGACTTTGCAGACGAATATCATGTATTCAGAATGGATTGGGAGCCAGGAAAGATTACATGGTATGTAGATGATGAGCAGGTATACACCACTAACGATTGGTACACAGGTGCTGATGAAGCAAGCCAGCTCACATATCCAGCTCCATTTGACCAGGATTTCTATGTTATTTTGAACCTGGCTGTTGGTGGAAGCTGGGTAGGTTATCCAGACGACGATGTATATGAGCATATGAATGATGATAGCTACGATGTAGATTATGTGCGTGTATATCAGAAGTCAGAAGAGGAGTACGAGAAAGAAGAGGCTAAGGCAAAGAAACCAGAGAAAGAGCCTGTAACATATAGAGAGCCTGACGAGGAAGGCAACTATGTAATTAATGGCGATTTTGAAAATGATATTGCCATTGATGGTGCCGAGGATGCTGATAAGGATAACTGGGTACTTCACCTTGAAAGTGATGCAAAGGATTCCACATATAAAGTTAAGAATAACAAGATAAAGATTGAACCATCTGCTGTAGGTTCACAGAACCATAGTGTACAGCTTAAGCAGGCTGGTATCCCAATGTATAAGGGCTGGGAGTATGAGCTTACTTTTGACGCAGTAGCAGAGGATGAAAGAGAAATCATCGTAGATGTGGAAGGTCCAGACAGAGGTTGGACAAGATATATGCAGGACACATCTGTAAAGGTAGGCACAAAGAAGCAGTCATATACTTACACATTCACAATGAATGATAAAACAGATGCCAATACAGCCCTTGAGTTTAACCTTGGTAAGCAGAAGTCTACTACGGCTGTAACGATTTCTAACGTTAAGCTTGTACACAAGTCTGGCGAGACAGTAGAGGAAGAGGATTTAAAGGATATTCGTCCTGATGGCAACTACATTTATAATGGTGGATTTGATCAGGGGGAAGGCAGACTTGGATACTGGGAATTTGATGAGAATGATAAAGACGCTTTCTCTGTAACAAATAAAAAGAATTCAAGAATGCTCAAGGTAGTGGCTCCAAAGGGAACATCAAAGAGCAATCCACTTAAGATTTCTCAGAGCGAGCTTAATCCTATTGCAGCAGGTCCGTATGAAATCAGCTTTGACGCATATTCTGAGGAAGGCTCAGATGGCGCTATGACTGTTTATGTGGCAGGTGAAAGCTATTCTCCTAAGCTCACAGATTCACTTAAGCATTTTGCAAAGAAGATTACTGTTGAAAAGAACTTGAGCCGTAAGGCATCAAACGTTGAATTCGTATTTACGAAGCCAGGTACTTACTATCTTGATAATGCTTTCTTTACAGAAGCAGCTCTTATTAAGAACGGTTCATTCAACGCAGGACTTGCAGGTTTCTCACCATATATTTACGATTCAGTAAAAGCAAATTATGTTGTAGACAATATGAATGGCAATGATAATACATTTGCCATGACTATCGAGGATACTGTTGCTGAGGATGATGGTAATTGCTGGTATGTACAGCTCAATCAGGATGGTGTAACTCTTGAGAAGGGTAAGACCTACAAGATTTCCTTTAAGGCAAAATCATCTATCGACAGAGTAATTAAGTACTCACTTCAAGAGTTTGAAGGTAACTGGACAAACTACAGCGGTACAGGTGTTGAGGAGATTGGAAAAGAATGGAAGACCTTTACTCATACCTTCACAATGGAAAATGACACCGACACAAATACAAGATTCAATATCACAATGGGTTCTGTTGATGGAATCAGAATCAAAGAGAAGCATGATGTTTACATCGACGATATTGAGCTTGTAGAAGTAGATGAAAATTCAGCTGAGGAGCCATCAGAGACACCTAGTGAAGAGCCTAAGGCAGAGCCATCAAAGGAGCCAGCAGAGACTCCTAGTGAGGAACCAAAGGCAGAGCCTGCAAAGGAGCCAACTAAGGTAGAAGATAAGACATCTGAAAATCAGTCTTCAGATAATAAGCAAAACACAAGCAATACAAGCAGTGCTTCATCAGGCTCAAGCTCTTCTAGCTCAAGTTCATCATCCGGAAGCTCTAGCTCTGCTAGTGTAAATTCAAGTGTAGCAGGAGCCACTATTTCAGACACTCAGGTTCCAACTACTGGTCAGGTAGTGGTTGAAACAGGAGCTGACACAAAGAAGGTAGCAGACAATAACTCTGCAAAGAAGACAAAGTCTACAGATGTAAAGAAAGTGGACGAAAAGAAGTCAGAAGAAAATAAAGCAGATACTGCCACAGATGAAAGCACTGTTACAGAGGAAGAAACAGTAGAAAGCAGTACAGATTTAGCTACAATTGAGGATGAAGCTACACCAGCGACTGGTGATACTGAGGAAGTGGAAGAGACTGTAGAGGACCCAGTGGAGGAAACAGAAAGTACTGGATTCTTCGCAGCTATTGCAAACTTCTTTAAGAGCATCATTGAGTTCTTTAAGAATCTTTTCTCATAAGTAAATAATAAATCAAACTTAGCCTATCCAGAATTCTGCCATCTTACATTGTAGGTTGGCAGAACAATGGAAGGCTTTTTTTGTGTAAAGCTTATGGTTCGTCAAAGCATTATTCTTTTAAATAATTAACAATTTGAATTGTTATATTTTGTAACAATATACAAAATGAAAAATAGACATTGACGCAGAGGAGGCTCTGGGTTATTATTTATACATGAACTGGAAACGTTACCAGAAACGTTTCCAAAGAAGATAAAAACTTCATGCGGATTAGGCCCCGCATAGTTCATAAATTATTAATTTTTGGGATAAATGGAAGGAAAACGACATGACAATTAAAGACATCGCACGACTGGCAGGGGTTAGTGTGAGCACTGTTTCACGTGCTTTAAATGATCACCCTGATGTCAGTGAAATTGCTAAGGAAAAGGTCCTTGCAGTAGTAAATGAATATAATTACATACCTAATACCAGCGCAAGAGAGCTTGGTAAATCTACCTCAGATAACATTGGTGTGGTTGTGCGAGGAATGTCGAACCCCTTCTACACAAAGATTATTACTGAAATCGGAGATAAAATTGAAAAAGCTGGATACACCATGGTGATGCAGCAGATTGGTACCTCAGACGATGAAATAATGACGGCAGCCAGAATGGAAAGAGATAAAAAGCTTTTAGGTTTGATATTTCTTGGAGGTCGCCTGAACTATTCAAAGGAGCAGGTTTCAAGTATCAATGTTCCATTTGTATGCTGTACCTTTAACAATCAGTACGGCAATATCGACAAATCCGATTACTCCAGCGTTTGTATAGATGATAATCAGGCGGCATATGAGGCCGTAGAGTATCTGTACAAAGAGGGCCACAGAAAGATAGCAGTTTTGCTTTCTGGTCCAGATGATGGCTCAGTCAGCCAGGTGAGATTTGAGGGCTATGAGAGAGCACTAAATGATTTTGGTATTACATTAGATGAAAATCTAATCATTTCCATAAATAGCTTCAATATTGCAGATGCTTACGAGGGTATGAAAGCGTGGCTTGAGAAAAGGCATGATTTTTCTGCAGTGTTTGCAATCTCTGACAATATGGCAATGGGGGCCATGAAGGCATTAAGAGAGGTAGGCAAGAAAATTCCTGAGGATGTGGCGGTCCTTGCAATAGATGGAATTGAAGCTTCAGAATATATGAATCCAGTTCTTTCCACACTTTGCCAGCCTATGGAACAGATAGGCAGTGAGGCAGTAAAACAGGTGGTTAATCTTATAAAGGGAAAGAAACAGCACAGACATATCGTGCTTCCGACGATACTTCGCGAAGGAGAATCACTTCGCTAAGATATAATCATTTAGAAAAAGGAGAATGTAAGAAATGAAAAAAAGAAATGTATTGGCACTTGGTTTAATCGCCATGATGACAGCGATGACTTTCGCAGGTTGTGGTTCAAAAGCACCTACTGAGGGTGGATCAGATACTGCAAGCGCAGATGGTGGAGCAAGTGGAAAGGTTTATTACCTTAACTTTAAGCCAGAGGCAGATGAGGCTTGGCAGGATATTGCAAAGCAGTACACAGAGGAGACAGGAGTTCCTGTAACAGTAATTACAGCTGCATCTGGTACATACGAGGAGACATTATCATCTGAAATCGTTAAGGATGAGGCTCCTACATTATTCCAGGTAAACGGCCCTGTTGGTCTTGCTAACTGGAGTGATTATTGCTATGACCTTAAGGGGTCAACACTTTACGATGAGTTAACAAGTGACTCATTTGCACTTTACAACGAGGATTCAGTAGCAGGTATCGCTTATGTTATTGAGTCATACGGTATTATCACAAACACAAAGCTTCTTGGTGATGCAGGCTACAGCGTTGATGATATCAAGAGCTTCGACGATTTAAAGAAGGTTGCAGAGGATATTACAGCTAGAAGCTCAGAGCTTGGCTTCTCAGCATTTACATCAGCAGGTATGGATGGTTCATCTGACTGGAGATTTAAGACACACCTTGCAAACCTTCCAATCTATTTCGAGTATCAGGACAAGGGCATCGATTCTACAGATGCAATCGAAGGCAAATACCTTGACAACTACAAGCAGATTTGGGATCTCTACATCAACAATGCAACATGTAAGCCAGCTGATCTTGCTGGAAAGACCGGCGATGATGCAGAGAACGAGTTCGCAGAGGGTAAGGCTGTATTCTATCAGAATGGTTCATGGGAGTACAAAAACCTTACAGACAAGGGTATGACAGATGATGAGCTCGCTATGATTCCTATCTACATCGGTGCAGGCGACGAGGCTAATCAGGGACTTTGCACAGGTACAGAGAACTACTGGTGTGTAAACTCAGAGGCTTCTGAGGAGGATATCCAGGCTACAATCGATTTCCTTACATGGATGGTAACATCTGACGCAGGTACAAAGATGCTTGCAGACAACATTGGTGTTATTCCTTTCAAGAACGCAGCAGATACAACAAACCTCTTTGTTCTTAACGATAGAGAGTACACTTCAAATGGCAAGACTCCAGTTTCTTGGAACTTCACAACAATGCCATCAGAGGAGTGGAAGAATGGCGTAGGTTCAGCACTTACAGCTTATGCAGCAGGTACAGGTTCATGGGATGATGTAGTTTCAGCATTCGTTGATGGCTGGGCTTCAGAGTACGCTGCAGCAAACTAAATAAAGGCAAAATAATAGGTGTTTACTGCCAAAAGCAGTTTACATATAGAAGAGTTTTTCTTCCCCAAAAAATTAGATTCATGCATTACTTGCAGAATCAAACCATCCTTGGAGGGCGAGGCCTAACGCCCTCCAATTTACTGAAAAGGAAAACGTTATGGAAAAAGCAATTAGAAAATATTGGCCAGTGTTTGTGCTTCCTACCTTGGCAGCATTCTCAGTTGGTTTCATATATCCCTTTGTACAGGGTTTGTATTTATCATTTTGTAAATTTACAACGATCAAAAAAGCTCACTTTGTTGGATTCGGAAATTATGCGTATGCACTTCAAGATGAAAGCTTTTGGCATTCCTTCTGGTTCACAGCGCTTTTCACTGTAGTTTCTACAGTGCTAATAAATGTAATAGCATTTGCCATCGCACTTGCTCTTACCAATAAGATAAAAGGTTCAAACTTCTTTAGAACAGTTTTCTTTATGCCAAACCTCATTGGCGGAATCGTCCTCGGTTACATCTGGCAGATACTTTTAAACTGTGTTCTGTCATTAATTGAAAAGCCACTTTTAGCACTTAATGCGACCTATGGTTTCATTGGTCTTACAATTCTTATGTGCTGGCAGCAGATTGGTTACATGATGATTATTTACATCGCAGGACTTCAGTCAATTCCAGATGATTATATCGAGGCTGCAAAGATTGATGGAGCCACAACAGGTCAGATTCTTTTTAGAATCAAAATCCCTAACGTTATGCCATCAATTACAATCTGTTCATTCTTGACTATTACAAACGGCTTTAAGCTTTTTGATCAGAACTTAGCTTTAACAGGTGGTGAGCCTGCGCACGCTTCAGAAATGTTGGCATTGAACATTTACAACACCTTCTACAGCCGAAGTGGACCACAGTGGAAGGGGTATGGACAGGCAAAGGCAGTAATCTTCTGTATTATGGTAATTCTTATCTCTATGATTCAGTTGAAGTTTACTAAATCAAAGGAGGTACAGCAGTAATGAAAACAAAAGAAACAATCGCAAGAGCCATAGTTTTTATTGTTCTTTGCTTACTGACAATATTCTGGATTTATCCAGTGTTTATGATTTTAATTAATTCACTTAAGGGTGATACCTTTATTAGTACAAATACAGTTTTCCAGCTTCCAAATGCTAAGAGCTTTGTAGGATTTTCTAATTATATAAATGCTCTTTCATCAAAGGGCTTTGCAGCAGCATTTGGTTATAGCTTGGTAATCACAGTATCATCAGCTGTATTGATTTTAATTTGTACATCAATGTGTGCCTGGTATATCACCAGAGTTCACGGAATTCTCTCAAAGGTATGCTATGCTTTATTTGTATTTTCAATGGTAGTGCCATTTCAGATGCTTATGTTTACACTTGCGTCTACAGCAGATAGAATGGAATTGGACACACCATTTAATATTTGTGTAATTTACCTCGGTTTTGGCGCAGGTCTGGCAGTATTTATGTTTACAGGCTTTATGAAGGGCATCCCTCTGGAAATTGAGGAAGCAGCGATGATTGACGGTTGCAACCCTATCCAGACATTTTTCCAGATTGTTCTTCCTATCTTAAAGCCAACACTTATTTCAGTTGCAATTTTGGAGACAATGTGGCTTTGGAATGATTACCTTCTTCCATACCTCGTTCTCGATAGAAAGAAATACATGACAATACCAATTCTTATCCAGTACTTCCGTGGAAGCTACGGACACGTAGAAATGGGTCCTATGATGGCATGTATTATGATGACAGTTTTACCAATCATTATTATGTATATCTGCCTGCAAAAATATATAATTAAAGGTGTAATTGCAGGAGCTGTAAAGGGATAAGCATATAGGGGGGACCCATTTATGGGGAGAACCTGTTTGCTACAGCACATCCCCATTGCCCTTTAGGGCAATCATAAATGGATGTGCTTTCACGCTGGCATTATATAAGTTATAGGAGAGAAAAAAATGATTAGAAGTAGTGGAATATTGCTTCCCGTTTCTTCGTTACCATCACCATATGGAATTGGCACCTTTGGAAAGGCAGCTTATGATTTTGCTGACTTTTTGAAGGCAGCTGGACAAAAATATTGGCAGGTATTGCCTCTTGGCCCTACAAGCTTTGGAGACAGCCCATATCAGAGCTTTTCCACATTTGCAGGAAATCCATATTTTATTGACCTTGATATGTTGATAAAGGATGGACTTCTGACCCAAAAAGAGGTTGAAGCAGAAAATTGGGGCACTAACCCTCGATATGTGGATTATGGTCAGATATATGAGAGCAGATTTAAGGTTCTTGAAAAGGCAAAGAAGCGAGGCTATAAGGATGCCCTGGGAGAGATTTCATTTTTCAAGGAACAGAATCCATGGGTTGAAAACTATGCTTTGTTTATGTCTATAAAGAAGCATTTTGGTCAGCTTAGCTGGCAGGAATGGCCAGAGGAGGATATTCGTCTTCACGAGGAAAAGGCTGTTGAGAAATACAGAGAAAAGCTAAAGGAAGATATTGAGTTTTTCGTTTATATTCAGTTCCTGTTTTTCAAGCAGTGGGATAAGCTGAAAAAATATATTAATAGTCTCGGAATCGAGGTGATCGGAGATTTGCCTATATACGTTGCGCTTGATTCCTGCGATGTGTGGGCTGAGCCAGAGTTTTTCAGCCTTGATGATGAGAATTATCCAGTGGAGGTGGCAGGAGTTCCACCAGATTACTTCAGTGAGGATGGCCAGCTTTGGGGTAATCCATGCTACAACTGGACAGCCCTTAAAAAGGACAAATATCGCTGGTGGATTCGTCGAATAGAGGGCGCAACAAAGCTTTACGATGTGCTTCGTATAGATCATTTCAGAGGCTTTGATGAATATTGGGCTGTGCCTGCAAAGGATGACACTGCAAAGAATGGTAAATGGAAGAAGGGACCAGGTATGGATTTGGTTGGTCTTCTTTCAAAGAAGTTCCCTAAGATTCAGTTTATTGCAGAGGATTTAGGAGAGCCTTCGCCTACAGTGGTTCAGCTGCTTGAGGACAGTGGCTGGCCAGGCATGAAGGTTTTGGAATTTGCTTTTGATTCAGGTGAGCCAAATAATTATCAACCTCACACATATGATAAAAATTGTGTATGCTACACTGGCACCCACGATAATGCCACTGTAATGGAGTGGTACGCTGAGGCCAACAAAAAGGACAAAGACTATGCCAAAAAGTATTTGGGCATTTCCAAGTCTGAGGGCTTCAACTGGGGTATGATTCGAGGTGGTATGAGCTCAGTTGCTGTATTATTTGTGGCTCAGATGCAGGACTTTCTGGGGCTTGGAAAGTACAATCGCATCAACGTGCCAGGCACTAAGAGTGGCAACTGGCAGTGGCGCCTTTTGTCAAAGGAGCTGGAGACAGAGCTTGCAGAGAAAATATTTGATATTTCGGCAATGTATGACAGAGCTGTAAAGCCACCTAAGGCAGAAAAGAAACCTAAGGCGGAGAAAGTCGCTAAAACCAAAAAGGTTGCTACAAATAAATAGTTTTTTCTTTTTCATTAGAACTTCTTCTTCCTATAAAATGCCTTCCCTGTTTGGGAAGGCGTTATTTTTGCCATAGTTTCAATAGTGTGGTAAACTAAATCAGACTTTTGAGGAGGACATACAAAATGAAAAATAGATTTTTAGCACTGGTTTTAGCTTCTGTATTGGCTATTTCTATGGTGGCATGTGGCAGTAATGATTCTGAAAAGGACTCTTCTGAGACCAAGACAGAAAAGCAGGAGGATGCTAAGCCAGTAGAGTATGATGTGGACGAGTACGTTTCTCTCGGGGATTATAAGGGAATCGAGGTTACATTAACCGGTACATACGATTACACAGACGAAGGGGCCGCTGATTTTGTAGACAAGACTATCGCAGAGGCAGGCATTTATGTGGAGGACGCAACTCAGACTGAGGTTGCTGAGGATTCTATTGTAAATGTAGATTATGTTGGTTCTCAGGACGGCGTGGCATTTGATGGTGGCTCTGCAGAGAATCAGATGATTGACGTAGCAGGAAATTGCTCTACTTCCGGCGGTGGCTATATAGATGGCTTTACATCTGGCCTTGCAGGACATGCAGTTGGTGAGGAGGTTGCTTATGAGGTTACTTTCCCAGAACAGTATCAGAGCGCAGATTTAGCCGGACAGACTGTAATCTTTACCTTCCAGATTAACTATGTTGCCAAGCTTGTTGAGTCTAAAGATGATTTAACAGACGATATCGTTAAAGAAAAATTTGGCTCAGAAACTGTAGACGAGTACATCGAGGGGTTGAAGGAGCAGTACAAGAGCGATCTAGAGACAAATTATGATAAAGACAAAGAGTCTGCAGTTTTAGATACTATCATAAACAACAGCAAGATTTCACAGGTTCCAGAGGAGCTGATTAACGCCAGAGTTGATATGTATATGAACCTTTTGGAAATGCAATGTAAGCAATACAATACAACCACAAAGGATTACTTTGCTTCAATAGGTCAGGATTATGATGAATACGTATCAGGAATGAAGGGTGATCTTTCAGAGTCCCTTAAGGAAGAGCTTGTGTTAGAGGCTATTGCTAAGAAGGAAGCCCTTGAGGTAGATGAGACTGAGTATCAGGCTTTCATCCAGAGACTTATGTCTTCTACAGGTACAACTGATGAGGATGAATTTTATGAGGTTTACACTGTGCCTAGTTACGATGGAAAGCGTTATTTCCGCCAGCAGTTCCTTATGCAGCAGGCGATGAAGCTGTGTGTGGAAAATGCAAATGTCAATGTTTCCAGCGAAACAGCAGAGTAATTTGAGTCTTTGAAGGACGGCATTACTAGGAAAGTGCTTTATATTTTCCCTATTTTGTAGTATAATCAACTAACCTGAGGGTTACTAAGAAGTAGTAATCACAATATGAAAGGAGTTTTCATTATGGAACACATCAAAACATTAAATACTGCTAGATTACAGAACACTGTAAAGGAAGGCGGATGTGGCGAGTGCCAGACATCATGCCAGTCAGCTTGCAAGACTTCTTGCACAGTTGGAAACCAGAGCTGTGAGCATTCTAAGTAATCGCTTACAAACAATAAAGTAATAATTAACGCAGACCGGTCCTTGCCTGTTTTTGGTGGGGAACGGTCTATTGTGCGTTTATGAAAGGACATTTTTTAGTGATACATCAGTTCAAAAACAATGGTTATAACATTGTTATAGATATTAATAGTGGCGCCATTCACGTGGTGGACGAAATCACCTACGATTTCCTTGCTCTCTGGCAGGAGAAGGGAAGGGATGAGGCTCTCACACAGATGAAGGCTTCACATTCTGAGGTTTCGGAGGCTGAGCTTTTAGAGATTCAGTCTGAGATTGATAGTCTCGTTGAGAACGGCGCATTATTTACAGAGGACAATTATGAGCCAAGGATTGCAGATTTTACTGCACGTCCTACAGTTGTAAAGGCTCTTTGCTTACATATAACCCACGATTGCAACCTTGCCTGCAAGTACTGCTTCGCAGAGGAGGGTGAGTACCATACAGGAAAGCGCGAGCTTATGACCTACGAGGTAGGTAAGCAGGCACTTGATTTCCTTGTGGCTAATTCAGGTACACGACGCAATCTTGAGGTAGATTTCTTCGGTGGCGAGCCACTTATGAACTGGCAGGTGGTTAAGGATTTAGTTGCCTATGGCCGTTCCATCGAAAAGGAAAAGAACAAGAACTTCAGATTTACACTCACCACAAATGGTGTTCTGTTAAATGATGAGATTCAGGAATTTGCAAATAAGGAGATGGCAAACGTAGTACTCAGCTGCGACGGCCGTCCAGAAATCCACAATCTCATGCGCCCATTCAAAAAGGGTGCACCAAGCTACGAGCTTGTAATGCCAAAGTTCAAGAAGCTTGCAGAGTCTAGAAATCAGGATAAGTACTATATCCGTGGTACCTTTACTCGCAACAATCTTGATTTTTCAAAGGATGTTATTCACCTTGCAGATGAAGGCTTCAAACAGATTTCAGTGGAGCCTGTAGTTGCTCAGGAGACTGATGACTACGCTATCCGTGAGGAGGATTTGCCAAAGCTCTTTAAGGAATACGACGACCTGGCAGCAGAGATGATGCGTCGTCAGGGCACAGATGAGGACTTTAATTTCTTCCATTTCATGATTGATTTAGAGGGTGGTCCTTGTGTCTACAAGCGTCTTTCCGGCTGTGGTTCAGGCACAGAGTATATGGCAGTTACACCTACTGGTGAGCTTTATCCTTGTCACCAGTTTGTTGGAAATACAGATTTCTGTCTTGGCGATGTATTTAACGGTGTTAAGAAGACAGAGGTTGTAAACGAATTCAAGCATTGCAATGTTTACGCAAAGGAAGAGTGTAAGAACTGCTTCGCACGATTCTACTGCAGTGGTGGTTGTGCAGCTAACGCATTTAATTTCACAGGAAGTATCCTTGGTAATTATCACGTTGGTTGCGAGCTTCAGAAGAAGCGTATTGAGTGTGCTATAGCCTTGAAGGTTCACAAGGCGGAGCTTGAAGAAAAAGAAACAAAAGAGGCATAGTCTCTTTAAGCTGCATAGCGGCTATAAATAAACGATAGGAGAATAAATAATGAAACGTTTAAAAAAAGGACAGGGGATTGCCTGGCTGGTTGCGTTTGTAGTCATTCTTGCAGTACTTGGCTACTGTGCATTCGCAGTTATCACAGGCACAATAAAGGAAAATGAGGACAGCCTTAAGCTTGGTCTTGATCTTGACGGCGGTGTCAGCATTACTTACGAGGCAGTTGGAGATAAGCCTACTGATGAGCAGATGGCAGATACAATTCTTAAGCTCCAGCAGCGTATCGAGAATGATCTTGGTGAGGAAAGCTCAACAACAGAAGCTAATGTTTATCGCGTAGGCGACAAGCGAATCACTGTTGAGATTCCTGGCGTTTCAGATGCTAACGCATTATTGGAGGAGTTGGGAACTCCTGGTACACTTTACTTCATTGCTCAGAAGGACAATGATGGCAATGAAAATTACAGCTACGGTGCTACAGGTTATGAGCTCAACTATGATATCCAGACACTTATTGATAATGGTTCAGTAATCGCTACTGGTACAAATGTAAAGAGCTCACAGGCAGGTAGCCAGACAAACAAGACTACAAATGCCACAGAGTATGTTGTTCAGCTTACATTTGATGATGAGGGTACAAAGGCATTTGCAGAAGCTACAACAGCAGCTGTTATCACAGGCGAGACAATCGGTATCTACTATGATGGTCAGTTTGTTTCAGTTCCACGAGTTAATTCAGCTATCACAAATGGTAACTGTGTGATCGAGGGAATGGAGAACTTCGAGGCAGCTGAGAAGCTTGCTTCTTACATCCGTATCGGTGGTCTTGACATCGAGCTTCAAGAGTTAGAGTCACAGGTTGTAGGTGCTCAGCTCGGTTCTGATGCACTTCGCACATCACTTATTGCAGCAGGCGCTGGTCTTGCACTTGTAATGGTATTCCTCATTGTTATGTACTTAGTTCCTGGTGTGGTTGCTTCACTTGCACTTGCACTTTACACAGCGATGCTCATCGGAATCCTTAAGGCATTCGATATCACACTTACACTTCCTGGTATCGCAGGTATGATTCTTTCAATCGGTATGGCGGT
>JAEEGL013081635.1_pt1 | contig 13905 bp, 9 predicted proteins | sample 9134231 | NCBI WGS metagenome assembly JAEEGL01 (sample SAMN16246548, study PRJNA631951) | gut metagenome | biome: gut microbiome; feature: rumen; material: fiber-attached | host: Bos | place: Iran: Karaj | collected 2018-10
TACCCCGTGCCTAACACGTTCCGCGACGACGTTTATAACTACACCAGGGGCAATTACCCTGACTGCCGCGAGTGCAACGGCTTTTATTGCGGCGTCGATATGAAGGCTCTGGGTGAATTCAGTTCCCACACGGTAACGCTGCGTGCCGTGCGCTCCGACGGGACGTATTTCAACGTGGCGGTGGTCAATTATTCCGGCCGCTTTAACTGGCCGCTTCTGCTGTGGATAACGGTCCCTGCAGTCATCATAATCGGCGGTGCGCTGACAACGCTGTTAGTTGCGAAGCGGAGGAAAAATAAGAAAAAATAATAAGACGTTGGCAAGTTGCAAGTGGTAAGTGGCAAGTGGCAAGTGATAAGTTGCAAGTGGCAAGTTGCTCCGCCTCTTAACTCTGAACTCTGAATTCTTAACTCTGAACTCCCTTGACTCCCGTTATATCCTTCACGACCTCGGCGGCGATAATAAGCCCGGCCACCGAAGGCACGAAAGCATTGCTGCCGGGGACGGAACGCCTCTCCGTACACTTTCTCGCGGTGCCGGGAGGACAAATGCAATTGACGCGGCAAGAGATCTCCATATCCTCGACCGGCTTCATAGGAGGCTCCTTCGAATAAACCACCTTAAGAGCGGGGATCCCGAGGCGGCGAAGCTCGTAACGCATGACCTTGGCAAGAGGACACATTGACGTCTTGTAAATATCCGCCACCTCGAACGCCGTCGGGTCCAGCTTATTGCCCGCGCCCATACAACTGATGATCGGAACGCCCGCCTCATTCGCCTGCACGACCAGCGCGACCTTGCCCGTCACCGTATCGATCGCATCGACAACGTAATCATACTGCTTAAAATCGAATTGACCGGCGGTCTCAGGCATATAAAACGTCTTATATTTGCGGACAACAGCCTTAGGATTTATGTCAAGGATCCGCGCCTCCGCGACGTCGACCTTGTATTGACCGACCGTGCTGCGTGTGGCAATGATCTGGCGGTTGAGGTTCGTGAGGCAGACTTTATCGTCGTCAATGATGTCCAGCGCCCCTACTCCGCTGCGGGCAAGCGCTTCCACGGTATAACCGCCTACGCCGCCTATCCCGAAGACGGCGACTCTCGCAGCCTGTAATTTTTCCATTCCTTCTCTTCCCAAAAGCAGCTCTGTCCTTGAAAACTGTGTTAGCATATGGCACTCCTTTACGATTTTTATTATGCCGTTCGGTCAGTCAATGAAGATCGGGTCGGTGATCGGGGCCGCTACCGGCGGCGGATCGATATAGCAGGTGATCCTAGATACCTCTGTTTCAACGTAATTTCTTTTGTTAATAAATATATCGGGCAGCACTTCATCGGTAACGTCGCCTGGCCCGGTCACCATTACAAGATATTCGCGCATAAGTCCTTCAAACTCAGCCTCATCTTTACATCCGGCAAACTTTTCCCCAAATTCATCAAAGAATACTGAACTGTCGTTTATCGAGTTATAATAATCATACAGTTCTTCATAGCTTGTCGCCCTTAAACCTATGAATTCACGTTTTTCAAAACGAAGGCGGTAATAATCCTCTGACTCATCCGAAATTCCTTCCAGAATGGTACCTGTATATTTCGTCTGCACGCTCACAAGAAAAGCGGAGGAACTCACAGCGGATACAGGCAGGGAGACGGTCTCTGTCATATAGAATTCGAAGTGACCGTCGTCAAGCAGCATTAGTTTATCCGGTATGCGCCTGTTTTGAAGCCCCCTGCCGGTATTGAGCGCGGTGATCAGATAGCCTGAGTTATCCAAAAGGACTGTGCCGAACAGCAGGACTGATGCAGAACTGTTATTGTCCCCCGGGTCAAAAGATGCAGATATAATTTCTCCGCCCATATCGTATTGGCAATTATGCGTAACGATCACGTTTCCGGCGCAGTCATAGTAAATGGAGGCGGAATTGTCCGCATTAAATAATACTTCACTGTCTAATACCAGGACTTTATCTTTATAACCGGTAGTATGATACAATCGCCTGGTTACACTTCCGTCATCTAATTTGAACTGCTCAGAATAGGTCAGGTCTCCGTCCGGGTCAAAGTATCCTTTGCTTATTGAAAGCGATTCTATCATATCGTTATGCCAAACTACTTGTCTTTGGCAGAGATTGCAGTCTCGATCAAACTGCAGATGCACTTTTTTGTATCCGTAATGAGAAGTCCGGACCAATCTGTCTTCAGAAGGCGTAAGGCCACTATTAAAAGTGTACATGACGGTGGCAATAGAAATTGAATCCTTTGTCTCGAATTGTCCGGATCTGAGCTCTATTTTGGACAATCTCCAGTCCTTAAACGTATAGATCGTTCTGCAATTGTCTGCGCCGAACGTATGTACGTAGAAATCCGGCTCGTCAGGATCTGCGACGGACCATTCAGGCGAAGACTCTGTGCCGGGCTTTTCGTTTATTGCCCCCGCGCTTTCTTTATAGATCACTGAGGACATATCCAGTGTATATACCGTGACGCTCTTCAGATCATTCCCCGAGTAATCGTACGTGATCTCGCGGTACAGATTTGGCAAACTTGTGCAGTTTTTATATATGTGGAGTGCGTCCTTTTCTTTGTTCCATTTGAACAGCACTTGCGTGATATGAGCAATATTGCCGTACTTGTCGCCCTTCGGTTCGGCTCCCGAGTTGAAGGAAAATATATCTTTGATATATGAATTGATCACTTCGATCCCGTTCTTTTTTAAGAATGTTAAAAATGACTCGGGGAGGTTTGGATTCAGTAATAAAAACGATTCCTTTGAATCGAACGCCAGCGGTCTGATCGTGTTAACGGTGCAGGCGATTATCTGTTCTCCGTCGGTGCGTATTTCGGAGGTTCCGCTGTATTCAACCATATAAGTAATCGCATACCATTGGCCGGGTTTTTCTACGATAGTTCCGGTCATTTGAGTTGTAAATGAAAACCCGATTTTTTCGGTCGGATCGAAATTATAATTGTCAAGTTTAAGCACGCCGCCGCACGGATTTTCGCGCGCGTAACTGACGCCCTGATACGCCTCCCAGAAGGTCTGGTTGAGGTCGCCTGTATCCGTCTGTATCTTGTTCTCTATATATTCTGATGAGAAGACGAACGGTTCGTAACTTTTTACGTAATCGGACAATATTTCAGGCAGCATGGCGTTGTCGTTCGCGATAATCGATACTCCATATTCAAACGGGCCATCTATTTCGTCTGTCGGGTGCGGCGAGTGCGGGCTTACGTCAGGTGTTGCGGAATTATGGGCAACGATGCTTGGCTCGCTTTCGTCTCCGGCTGATCTGTGTATGCGCGCGGCAAATGCTATGAGCGCCGCGGCTATTACTACGGCGGCAATTATACCGGCAATGATGAGTGTTTTTGTTTGTTTCTTTTTTCCGCTTCCGGAAATACCTGAAATACCTGAAATGCCTGAAATGCCGGCGGCACTGGCGTTCGCGCCCGTTCCCGAGGCGGCTTTTCCGCCGTTTTCCGATGCTCCTTCGGGGGCGTCAGAACGGCCCGGAGTTCCGGAAAAAATATTACCCTCTTTTCCGGTTTCGGAAATATCGGAAATGCCCGGGATACCGGAGATTTCAGAGATACCGGAGATACCTGAGGCGGCCGGGAAAACAGACGCTGCCGGGGCAACGGACACGCCGGATTGTTCTGCTGGCGTCTTTGCTTTGCAGCCCGCGCGTTTTTCTGCGGCAATCCGCACTTCGCGCTCTAAATATTCTCCGATCAGCCCGGAATGATCCGCCTGACCGCCATCAGCAGCCGAATAGATATTGCCTCCGTTCCATAAACTTATCATAGCGTCAAAAAAGCATTCACGCGCCGCCTCTTCGCTGCCCGTTATCTCTTTTGCTATATTCTGACAACGCGCGGAATATTGACGCTCGATCTCCCGGAGCGCCGCTTCGTCACGTTTGTTTATGAGTTCAAGGATTTCGACGTCGGTCAAAAGGTTCACCTCCGGCAAGTGGCAAATTGCCAGTTACTCGTTACCAGTTACTCGTTGCTCGTTGCTCGTTACTATCTCTTCCATCGTATACTGCTGAACGGTTAACCCGAGGCTCCGGTAAAAAGCGATTGCCCCCGCATTGCCCTCCCACGCGTGAAGAGTAATGTTGTACGCCCCGGCCGCACGCGCAAATTCTTTAACGTGCTCGTAAAGCCGCCTTCCCACGTGCCTGCGCCGCGCGCCGGAGTCAACGCACAGATCGTCGATGTACAGCGTTTTTCGCGGGTAGCACGCCCCGGTCTCAGGGTAGTCTTCTATGATGCAAAAACAGTGGCCGAGCACTTCGCCCCCGGCGTCAACGAAGACGAATACCGGGCGTTCGCCGTCGGCAATTATTGTCTCCAGCTCTTTTTCGCTGTATTTTCCGCCTTCCGGTTTAAACAGATCGGGGCGAGAGGCGTTGTGGACGGAGAGCACCTGGCGAAGGAGCCTCATAATGGCAGGGACGTCAGAAATTATTGCCCGCCGCACTATTCCGCCATCCGTACCTGTCTGAAGGCCGGACGCTTCGATCTCAGCGCGTTCACTCATCTGCATTGCCCACGGTATCAGCGGAGGGCGAAGAGATATTGTCCACGGCCTTTTGCACCGCTTTTGCTTTGCGCGCTTTTAGCGCGTTGATCTTCCCGTCGAACCACGGCTCGAACTTTCGCATTATCAACTCGGCTGCGATGAACCCGATGAGTGACGTTATGAGCGCCACGCAGACCGCAGCCAATACGTCGCTCGGGTAGTGGACGTACAGGTGCAGGCGCGAGATCGAGATCAGGACGCCCAGGATGAAGGCCGGTATGCCGATCTTCCGGTCAACGTAAAGCAGTGCGAGTCCTGCGCTGAGTGATGCAGTTGTGTGTCCTGAGGGGAAGGAGAAGTCGCTTAGTCTTTTTACGGCGAGCGGCAAGAGGGTGTTCACGTCGTACGGTCGTATGCGGGCAACGGCGTTTTTTAGTATTATGTTTGAGATCAGGAATCCGGCTGCAATCGCGATCAGCATCGCGAGCCCTCCTTTTCGCGTGCGCCTGAAGAGCAGCAGTACGACACCGACGGCAATCCAGAATATCCCGCCTTCTCCGAATAACGTTATAAATTTCCACATGCCGTCCGCAAAAGAACCTCTGAACCCCTGCTGGATGCGGTCAAGGACCGAAAGATCGAACGACTGTATCGCGTCAATAAAATCCATCCGGCTTTCACCTCCGTTCTTCACCTTATACCACAACCTACCGCTTTATGCAACTGCATGCAACTGGGGACAGGCACCATTTGCGCGCCGATTTTGCTCTGCTTGTTTTGCAGCGAGCAAATAAAGCAAAAAAACCATAAGCGGCGCGCAATTGGTGCCTGTCCCCAGTTGCATGCAGTTGCATTTTGGGCCGCTTTTTGCTAAAATAGCGGCACAGAAAAAAAACAACTCAACAGGCGGAAGCAAACGCGGAGTTGTCCACACACAGTCTCACAGAGGTGAAAAAAATGAAAAGACACATTCCACTCCTACTGCTGCCGGTAATACTGCTGGCTGCCGTTGTCCTTTTCAACACGACGTCCACCGTTTTTGCCGCGTACACGTTCCAGGCGTACGGCATCGGCGAACGCTCTCCTATACGCGTTGAAAACGATGCCGAGATGGGACAGCGCGTATGCGTGACCGAAGAAATTGTCGGATTCGGATTCAATATGCCCACGTGGAATACAGAGGATGCGGAGGCAACGCTCGGCGTGTTCCAGTGGAAAAAGAATTACGACGAAACCGTCGAACAGGAGCCGTTATTCTCCAAACATTTCGAGTGCAGGGACAACGCGACGAACCTTGTCAAATTTACGGATACGCCCCTTCCGGCAGGCGAATATCTCTTCCTCATATATGACACGGTCGGAACCGTCGGCTGCTACACGTTCCTCAGCAACGAAAAATCACTGGGCTTCTGCTACGCGAACGGCCTCGAACAGGAATGGGATATGGAACTGTCGATACTCTTCAAATCCCGCACCAAAAACCCCGTAAAAGAATGCGAAAGCCAGGAAAGCTCGTACGTATCCGTAAAACCTCCGAAAGAATACGTTATCCCCGAAGACAGCCTCATATACACGCACGAAGTCATGCCGGACACGTGGGTATTCACGGACGGCCTCGGCCGGACATCGCTAACGTACGATGACGTAGGCGGACCGAAAGACGAAAAAACCGTTGCCCTCTTCTACTGGACTTGGCACAACACAAGCCGTTACGGCTCTTCGCCCGTAAACCTCCAGAAAGTATCCGAAGAACATCCGGAAGCGATTGCCAACTACAACGACCCGTTCTGGAAAACCGTCGGGACAGGCTACGTCTGGAACGAGTCGATCTACGGACATTACGTATCGGTTGACACCTGGGTACTCAGAAAGCACGCCGAACTTTTGGCGAACGCCGGCATTGACACCATCTTTACGGACAATACCAACGGTACCGAGACCTGGCGCGAATCGTATATGAAAGTTTACGAAACGTGGTCGCAGGCAATGAAAGACGGCGTTAAAACTCCAAAAGTTTCGTTCATGCTCCCCTTCTCGGCTTCCGAGGAGGCGAGAACGCAGCTGAAAATGCTGTTCACAGACGTCTACAAGCCCAAAAAATTCCAGGAGCTCTGGTTCTACTGGGAAGGCAAGCCCATGCTCATGGCCTGGCCGGGCAAACTTCAGAGCTCAGAGCCGATGGAAAAGAACATCCAAAGCTACTTTACTTTCCGCCGCAACATTCCCGGCTATATCACGGAGGATTCTAAGACGATGTACGGCAGCTGGGGCTGGCTCTCTATGTACCCGCAGGCGTACTATTACGCTAACGAGGCGGATGCGCTGGCAAATAAGGTTGAACAGGTCACCGTAGGCGTCGCTCAGAACCACAACTATAAAACGCACACGTTGTCGGCAATGAACAATCCGTACAATGCGGGCCGTTCGTACACGCTTGACGAATCGCACCTCGGCGAAAAGGACAGTAAGTTGTACGGGTATAACTTCTCCGAGCAGTTCGATTATGCGCTTACGCTTGACCCGCGCGTCATATTTGTCACGGGCTGGAACGAACTGAGCGTCGGCCGCTACGAAGAATGGGGCGGCGTGAAGAACGCGTTCCCGGATCAGTTTAATGATGAGAACAGCCGCGATATCGAGCCGTCAAGGGGTGATCTTAAAGATCATTACTATTACCTGCTTGTTAATTACGTGCGCAAATACAAGGGCGTGCGTCCGATACCCGATCCGAGCGATCCGATCACGATCGATCTCAGCGCGGGGCAGGACGTATGGCAGAACGTTGCGCCTTACTACGCCGCTTATATCGGCAATACCGGTGACCGCGATGCGCTTGGGTACGGTAAGATCCACTATACGGAGGCTTCGGGCCGCAATGACATAATAGGTGCGCAGATTGCCCGCGACAATGACTATTTGTATTTCCGCGTCGAGTGCAAGGACAATATCACGCCTTACACCGATAAACTCTGGATGAATCTGCTGATCGATTCGGATCAGGAAAACAGCGGCTGGAATTCGTTCGATTTTGTTGTCAACAAATCTCCTGCCTCTGCTTCGACGGTCGTGCTTGAGCGCTTCACCGGCAGCGGATATGGTACGGAAAAAGTTGCCGACTGCGAGTATGCTGTCGACGGCCGTTATATGACGGTCAAGGTCAGCAAGTCTGATATTGGCGTTTCCGGGGATAAGTACACGGTCAATTTCTCCTGGACGGACAACGTTCATGACGTTGACGATGCCGGTACCGCTGATGCCGACGGGAATCTGGTGTACAATTCGTTCTCCGGCGATATTATGGAGTTCTACGTGTCCGGCGACGTTGCCCCCGGCGGCCGTTTTAAGTATTCTTACGCGGTCGGTCAGGATAAGCGCGTGGATCCGAACGACGGCAACAAGTCCGGTGTTAACTGGCTCATTATCGTTATTCCGGTCGTGCTGGCTCTGGGTGCTCTGACTGCCGCGATCGTCGTTGTTTCAAAGTCCAAAAAGAGTAAGGCGGCTTGAGTTCAGACCTTCTTGCTCGGACAATATTTTGGGCTTTATTTAGTCTTAATCAAATCTGTATGATTTTTTTGCAGCCAGCCGGCTCCCGCCCGGCCGGCTGTTTTTTTACGCAACACGCAACTGCGCAACTGGGGACAGGCACCATTTCCGCGTGCACCATTTCCGGCTGACGCAACTGGGGACGCAACTGGGGACAGGCACCATTTTTACGGGATTTTGGATTTTTTGCCAAAAACGACGGTACTAAAGCAAAAATTCGACATGAATCGTGAAAATGGTGCCTGTCCCCAGTTGCGTCCCCAGTTGCGTCAGCCGGAAATGGTGCACGCGGAAATGGTGCCTGTCCCCAGTTGCGCAGTTGCGTGTTGCAATCCTGGAAAAGAAGGAGTATAATCAAAACAGGACAAATTGTCCGCGATAGATTTCGACCGCGGCGGGAAGGAGCATGCAGAAATTGGAAAACACGTACATTTGTATTGACCTTAAATCGTATTATGCATCGGTGGAATGCGTACACCGCGGACTTGACCCGCTCAAAACAAACCTGCTCGTTGCCGACGAAACACGTTCAGATCAGACGATATGCCTTGCCGTCTCCCCTTCTTTAAAAGCGATCGGCGTACCGGCGAGGCCGCGCCTTTTCGAAGCAAAACAAAAGATACACGAATACGAATGCGCGAATCGCACACGCGTTGACTACATCATCGCCACGCCGCGCATGGCCGAATACGAGCGGATCTCTGCGCAAATATACTCTATATACCTCAGATACGCCGCACCGGACGACATACACGTTTATTCGATCGACGAATGCTTCATCGACTGCACCGGGTATCTGCATCTCTACACAAAAAAAGCCGCCGAACTTAACGTTCACCCCGCCCGGCTGATGACGGTGACAATAATACGCGACGTGCTGCGGACAACGGGCATAACGGCTACTGCGGGCATAGGTACGAATCTGTACCTCGCAAAAATAGCAATGGATATCGTCGCAAAAAAATCGCCACCGGACAATGACGGCGTACGTATCGCGGAGCTTAACGAGGATTCGTACAAATATCTGCTTTGGGAACACCGTCCGCTAACCGATTTCTGGCAGATCGGTCCGGGAAAAGCGCGCCGCCTGAACAACGCATATATGTTCACAATGGGAGACATTGCCGAAAGGTCACAATGGGACGAAGAATTCTTCTACAAAACATTCGGAATTGACGGAGAAATAATAATTGACCACGCCTGGGGCATTGAGCCGGTAACGATGCGCGACATAAAAACATATAAAACCGATGAACACAGCCTCTCAAACGGGCAGGTATTGCCGCGGCCGTACAAATACGGCGAAGCAAGGCTCGTTTTCGCAGAAATGACCGAGGTGCTTTGTATGGATATGTTTGCCAAAAACCTCATATCCGACCGTTTCAGCTGGTGGGCGTCGTACGACTATAAAAGTATGGAAACGGTGCCGGAATACGACGGACCCCTCAGTATCGACTTCTACGGGCGCATCCATCCGAAACACAGCGCAGGACGGATCCGGCTGCCGGAAGCGACGAACACGATCCGCGATGTAGAGACACCGCTGCTTGGCCAGTTTGACGCAAAAACCGACCACCGGTTACTGTACAGGAAGCTCGGCGTATGCGCCGGTGACGTAAAAGAAGACACGGGGGCGTTTTGTTTGAACATGTTTATCGACCGCGAGGCGCAGGAGCGCGACAGGAACCTTTTAGGTGCGATGCTGCGCGTGCGTGAAAAGTACGGTGCAAACGCGCTTTTCAAGGGCAGGGATATGCTTGAAGGGGCAACGACTTTAGAACGTAATTCTCAGATCGGAGGCCACCGTGCATGAATACCGTCTCCGCTGCCTGTATTGCCACAGTAGGGTCTATGCCCGTGCCGCCGGGGTTCAAATATATGAACGTGCTGCACGCGGGCAGGCCCCGTCACGGCCGTTTTGATGAATTTTCGTTGAAACATCCTAAAATGGACGTCGGACACCGGGCAAAAATTTTCGCGCCATTCGACGCGCTTCGCGGTTTCAGCGAGGCGGTCAATGCAAAGGACGAGCAGTATGTCGAAAAGGCCGAGCTTTCGCAGGACAGGCTCGATGCGGTCAATGAGTGTCTTATTATGCTTTCGGCTGTGCTGCGCGGCAATGAATCGTCCGCCGCCTCATCTGATGTCGTCAATATTACCGTTTCAGTTACTTTCTTTGTTCCATGTCGCGATTCTAATAATGATGCCTTCGGCCGCGCCGGTCAATATCGCACCGTCCGCGGTCCGCTTTGTGCTGTTGACGGCGAAATTTCCCGGTCAATTATTGTCGGAGGTATGAGGATCGCTTTTGAGAATATTCGCGAAATTAAGATCCAATTTTAACCACGCAACTGGGGACAGGCACCGGTTTTGCACTACGCAACTGGGGACAGGCACCAGTTCTAAATGTTTCGGAGCGTAACAACATATTATGGCTTTTTTGCAAAGCGATTGGGCAGTATTAAGTTCTGCTCTTTGTCGTAGAATAAATGTCAGGAAAAATCCGGAAATATTATTGGTGTTTCGGAAATAATTGAAAAAATGCACATTATTATATCAAAGGCATTACAATCGACTGTTGACTGAAACAATCCTGACTCAGTGAGTACTCTCTGAAATCTTGTAAAACGGTACCTGTCCCCAGTTGCATTCAGCACAAAAATAGTATATGATACCGCCATCGTCTGAAACAGTGCAGACGATTTGATCAGGTGCGGATATGGTGGAACTGGCAGACACGCCGGATTTAGGTTCCGGTGCCGCAAGGTATACAGGTTCAAGTCCTGCTATCCGCATCGTAAAAAACCGAATTCTTTGCTAAACAGCTTGGAATTCGGTTTTTTTGATTTAGATAAATATGCAACTGGGGACATGCAACTGATGCAACTGGGGACAGGCACCGGATTCGTAACATGCAACTGGGGACAGGCACCTGATTCGTAGCAAACATATTAAGTGGCACGAACATACGGTGCCTGTCCCCAGTTGCATATCGTTACCCGTTGCCCGATATAAAAAAAAGTGGTATTATAGCGCCAGCGATCTGAAAACAGCACTTGACCGCAACGATTCAGAAAGGCAGGCACTTAATATGGCGAAAAACAATAAAAAAGCAAAATCAAAATATAAATTCACAGCAATGGATTACATCACAATTGGATTCACTGCCGTAATTGTCATCATCATGGTCGTTTTTCTGCTAAAAGCCCTCAAGCCCGAATGGTTCGAAAAGAAAAACAAAAGCGACACCCCGCCTGCGGCGACGCAGCAAAACACAGATCCGCAGGCAACAGAAAACACACCCGTTGACCAGCCCACCGAAGCCCCGTTTTATTCCGGCATCGGAAACACCTACGGAAACATGTCCAACAACGCAGCCGCGGCGGAAATTGACGACCGCCTATATTATGTTGACACGGAAGAGTCCGGAAAGGCCGCATTGAAAGTTGACGACGGCGAAAAAACGCGTGTGCTTGTCGGCGGAGAAGCAGCAATCAGCTGCGTCAACGTTATTAAGGATCCGTTTACGTACGCGGACGTTGCGGGAAGCGTGGCGTATAAAGTTATGTTTCTTGATGGCAGCGGCAATATATGCGCAGTTACTGACGGACCGTTCCCTTCCGGCGATGATTCCGACATTTCTGAAGGAGACGCGACTGTAACAGAGAAGAAAACAATTGCCGACGGCCGATTCAGGTCGTTCGTCAGCGTTGGCGCATATTTGTACGGCATTGACGCAGATGGCACGATCGTGAAGGTTTCGCTTGACGACGCCTCAAAGACCATACTTTCGAAGAACAAATACGAGGCGTTTTGCGTGTATTTCGGTTCGATCTACGCGCTTTGTTCGGATGGTGATCTGTACGTGCTGACAACTTCGGCGAGACCGGCGGGCGGCGATGACGCAGCGGAAGACCAAAGTGGTGACAACGATGCGGTTCCGGGTGTCGATAAGTATGAGATGCTGATTGCCGAGGGGCAGTTCCGGACAATGTGTTTGTTCGACGACTGGATCTACGGGGCCGGCGAAGAGGGCCTTGTCCGGTATGACGCCGACAATTACGGCCGCGATTCGCTGAACGGGGCGTTTGCTCCGTTTGCGGTCAATGTTGATCGCAGGGGGATTTTTCTTCTTGTTGATGCTGCTGCATATAGTTCGGATGCTTCAGTGTCTTCTTCCGGGAGTTCTTCCGGAATCGTACTCCTCCAGACTTCAGCCAAAGACCTTCTTTTGGGCAAAACGCACCTGATCGGAACGATTCCTGCCGATTCCGTCACTTTTGCGCCAAATTCTTATAGAATAACGCTTTCCACCGACCGTATCATTGTTTCGTCAACTGACGGTGGTTCTGTTTTTAATTTTGAATACGAAGGGAACGGCACAGTTTCATAATTTTGTACTCGCAACTGGGGACAGGTACCAATTTCAACTGGAACAGGTATTAATCTCAAAGATACACCTCATTTGAAATTGGTGCCTGTCCCCAGTTGCGCATTGGTGCCTGTCCCCAGTTGCGTATTCATCCAAAAACATGTCTGGCATATGCTTTTTTCCCTTTTCTCTTCATTTCCCACCTTTTCGTTTTTCGGAAAAAGACGGAAATATATGGTAATATTCGGAAAAATCGGAAATCTTCGGAAATATCGTAAATTGCTTGACTATTCCAAGAAAATATGGGATATTTGACCCGAAGCAGGAGGGATTTTGAATGGGAAGAAAAGCAAGAAAAATGAGTTCAACAGGCATTTATCATGTAATGCTCAGAGGCAACAATCGGGAGCAGGTCTTTTTTACAAACAGAGACGAAAACGTATTTCTTGCCATACTTGAACAACAAAAAGTAAAACATAATATGAAAATGTACAGTTATTGCCTGATGCCAAACCACGTCCATCTTGCCGTCAAAGAACCGGAAGAGGGACTTATTAGTAAATTTATGCATGGGCTCGAAACAGCATTTACCAAATGGTACAATACTGACCATGAAAAGAGCGGTCACGTATTTCAAGGCCGCTTTAAAAGCGAGCCCGTCGAAACAAATGAATACCTTGCAAATCTCATCCGCTATATACACAACAACCCCGTAAAAGCGCACATATGCAGCCACCCGGGACATTTCAGGGCGAGCAGCTATATTCTGTATTTTACCGATGACCCCGGGATAATCGATCGTGACGACGTGTTTGAAATAATAACAAAAGAAGAATTCGCGGCATTTCATAACAAAGAACTTGACACCGACCAGCTTGAATTTATGGAAATGGAAGAAAACCTTCAACCTCGCGTAGTCAATGACAAAGCTCTCGAGATAATTAAAACGTTGTCAGGGTGCGAAAACGGGATGCGCCTCCTTGGGCTCGGAATGGACAAGATCCGTGAGGTTTTCTGCGCTTGCCGGAAACGTGGTCTGTCATATAGACAAATTGGTGACTTTGTCAAAAAAGGGCGCAGCACTGTGCTTCGAATTGTAAATGGGACAACAAAGTCGGTGCAATTTTCGTCCGAATCGTTCGATTTATCTTCTACGCCTGTGTCAAAGTCACCTCCGTTATAGTTGAATTTTTTAGAGGTCAATTTCACTTTTTTGAAAAACAGCATTTGAAAAACAGAAATAGTAATCTTTAGATCCTCATTTGCAATAGTCAATGTGGCTATTTTTTTGCGCCCTTTTCGCTCTTTTGCTTTATTTTTGTGAGAGCGAAAAGTTTTTTTGTGCAATTAAGGGCAAAATATTGAAAGGAAACAGGCACCGTGAGCAGGCCGCGGCCAAGGGCAACCGGCGGGCAGGCACCGTATGCAACCGGGGACAGGCACCAGATGAACA
>JAEEGL016623837.1_pt1 | contig 13905 bp, 9 predicted proteins | sample 9134231 | NCBI WGS metagenome assembly JAEEGL01 (sample SAMN16246548, study PRJNA631951) | gut metagenome | biome: gut microbiome; feature: rumen; material: fiber-attached | host: Bos | place: Iran: Karaj | collected 2018-10
ACACTTTAACTGTGGCAGAATTGGAAGTCTTGAACTTAATGGCATTCTTTGAAGTGGAAGCTACTCCGCCTAAGTTAAGGCTTACTCCTTAAGTATATTCATCACTCCAGTTCTTGGTGCTGGTATCAAGCTTGGATTTTACACTGTAGATCAGAGTGAAGTACTTTTCTGTTCCGACCTGCTCTTCATCACCGTCTTTCTTTGCGCCAGCAGCAAATGTCTCAAGATCCTTAGACTCAAACACAAACTCTGATGTAGCTGATGAATTACCGCTCTCAGGTGCTGCAATCTCTGTTCCGTCAGGAAGCACAATTGTCATATCATCGCCGTTTGCATCAAACGGATTCCAGCTTCCAAGGAATGTTGCTACAGAAATTGGCTGACCATCAGTTGTTATAGCTTCATCTGTAGAGCTCTTTGTGTTTGCCCATGAAACTCTTGAAGAAGAATTATCAACACCGGACATCTCAACAGTGCCATACTCCACGTTTCTTGCAGACTTTGAGCCGCTCATGGATCCCCAGCCTTCAGGCTTTACAAGTGACTTTGAAACACCCGCATGAGCTGAGCATGTAGCATCAATCACTGTGTCAAAGTACACAACCTCTGAAGTATCTGACTGCCATGGTCTTCCAAAATATCCCGGAACAGCCTCATTCTCTGATGCAGTGTTCACTCCGGGCTCTGTTGAAGTGATCTTGCAGTTATACATGAGATAGCCTCTGGTACCAGCGCTCTTCTGCTGAGCAGCTGTAACATAGCCATAGTCTTTCTCAGAATCGCTTGTATTAAACACAAGATTACACTTTGCAAATACCGCGGTCATTCCGCCAAAAATGTAATCTGTACCGCCGTAGATATCGCAGTTGTAATAAGCTTCTGTCGATCCAACCGCTCCATAGAGGGTATCCTGACGACCGATAAACGCACAGTGATTGAAATATGCTTTAGTTGCTGTAGCAGTAAGAGCCATTGCTGCAGCTCTCTCAACATAGTCCTTTTCCTGAACAGTTACATCGCCTGCCGCCATATCAGCCCTTGCCGCCTTAGCATTCTCTTTTGCTTCGCCAAGTTTAACGATCACGTCGTTTGCTGCAAGCTCTGACTGGTACTGGTTAAAAGAGTTTTCAAAAATGATATCCCTGGCCTCAAACCCTTCAGCACTTACCACTACAGTGGCATTCCAGTAACTTCCTGCAGTAGTTCCCGTTCCCGGATTTACAAAGGAAGGATATCCGTTGTACTTATTTACTTCCAAAAGATCTGCATTATACTTGCAGTCTTTTCCAATACTGTAATATGTATAGCCATGTCCGTAGTAACCGGTGATACGAACGGAATCAGATGAGATACCTACACCCTTATCAACAGTCTTGATGCTTCCGCCTGCATTGGCATTTTTCAAAGACACATTAGGAGTATCAATTACAAGCATCTCCTGATAGTCACCGGGCTGAATCTCAACGGTAACTCCCTGGTCTGAAGTCCTGTCCATATTTCGGATAGCCTCGATGGCATCACCGATTGTCTCATAGTCCTTACCGTTTCCTACTGTAACAACTTCACTGTATGGAACTTTTTCTTTTACTGTGCTCTTGAAAGGAACAGTTACTGTAAGCACATCATCTTTAACATGCTCATCATCCACCTTGGCATCCTTTGTGTAGTATTGAGCATAGCCGGTTGGGATGTCTGTAACAGTAACAGCATACTGACCTTCGCGAAGAGCAGCTTTTCCTTCAGAAATCTCTTTTCCCGGGAAGGAATAAACATAATCTGTCTTGGCAAACTCGTCATCCTTGTCAAGAAGGGTAAAAGAAAATGTTGCGTCTTCAAGCTCTGAAGGCTCAATGCCCTCTGTCTTAACCTCAATCTTTGTGAGATCCTTCTTTATAAACTCGATCTCATATTTTTCAACTTCCTTGTCAAAGGTAAGCTTATCGCTTAACAGTGTGTAATCATCTACACCCTCGACCTTAACTGCATATTCCACTGACTTCTGGAAAGTCGCCTCGAAGCTTCCGTCCTCAGAAAGCTCAAATTTAGGAACATATACAGAATCAGGATCAGCAGGAGTAAATACAAACTTTGCAGCTTTTACAAATGCCTCAAGATCCTCTTTTTCAATTCCCTTGACCGTTCCCTTTACATCCACAAGGTCAACACTTGCTACCGTAACATCAATGCTCTCATCGCCTGAAATGTTTACCTTTTTATCTGATGTAATAACATAGCCATCTGCTCCCTTTAGAGACATGGCGTAGTCAAAGCCCTGCGCTAAGGTAGCATAGAACGTTCCGTCAGAAACCGTTGCAGTTACTTCGTTGCCGTTGGATTCATTGGTAAATACTATGTCAAAAGAACCTGTTTCCGTGAAACCTTCAACACTACCGGTAAGTGTTCCGTAGCTTGCATGCTCACGGATAACTCTTGCAACAACCAGCTTCTCATCAGCGGAATACATCTTATACTTCGAACTGTTTGCCGGATAGAAAACCATCTTTGATACAGTGCTGCTTCCAAGTGTATGCACCATGGAAGTATCATCTGAATCATCTGATACATTCTGGAAATGGATCGTAGAAGTTCCACCGTTACTTGCCACATAGGCTGTGATAATGTCATCTGCCTGACACTCTACTGCCACGTAAACAGATGTGTTTTTTCCACTGTTTGAATAAAGATATCCGGAGTAAACATTTCCATTTTCATCCTTAAGGCTTCTAGTATCATACCTGGTCAGCTCTGTATTGCTGCTCCTGAGTCTGATCTCAGCTCCTCCGTCTTCAAAAGAGAAATCCCCATCATCTACCACGAAACTTCCAATAGTAGTTCCCTCTGTTCCGGGCTCTTTACCAGAATAGAAACCATTTACTGTATAGGCATCGATCCTGTTGTTATAGGAATCGCCAAAATTCTCTGCACCAAAATCCCATATATCTGTCTTGGAATATTCAAAGGATCTGTCAGAATAGGTCCTCATTTCGTCTTCTCCAGATTCAAACTCATCATCCGTTATAAGAACTGTTGAGCCCTCGGAAGATGCTTTTGCACTTTCCCCGGATTTCTCAGCTGAGCCAGCCTCAGATGATGCACCTGTTGACTTAGTTTCCTTATCATCAGCACTCTTCTCCCCTGAGCTGCCTGTAGAAGCTCCGGTAGAACTCTCTGATGAGCTGACTTTTTTAGCCTCGCCTTCCTCTCCGGAATCAGCGCTGGCACTGTCTGTCTGCTGAGAATCCTTATCACCTGTCGCCGAATTTTTGGAAGAGTCGCCATCATTATCTGTCTGCTCGGTATCCTTATCACCTGTCGCCGACTTTTTAGTAGAATCGCCATCATTTTCTGACTGTGCGGATCCTTTGTTGTCACCTTCAGACTTTACGGAGTCATCACCATCATTCTCCGACTTCTCTACTGATCCTTCTGAAGAATCACCTTCTGCAGAAGACTCAGCCCCAGTTGCATTATCAGGTTCCTGAGCAGTCTCCTCAGTCTCTGCATATGCCACTTCCCCAGGCATAGACATAGCAAGGTTTGAAAGCCCCAGTGTCACCGACATGATGGCAGCAAATACTTTTCCCCCTATTTTGCCCCTTTTTCCCTTTCTAACCATGTTGTTCCTCCCAAAACAAAATGTTTATACTTTTTTAATAATGTAACCGCTTACATTTTCATGTAAAACGTGACTCTATCTTAGCATATCGGAAAGTTCAAAAACAAGGGGAGAAACACAGATTTTTTCATTATTTTGCCTAATTAATCAACAAAGTTTAGAGGTGAATTTTGTATCATGTGCACAATAACAAGATTTTGTGCAATCCAAATCACTGGACATTAGAGACAAAAATAGCGTGATAGCGTTTACACACTTCTTACGAAAACGTTATCTGTAATTTATATTTTCTTTAGAATTTCTGCAAAAAAAGAACAGTAGACGAAATCTACTGTTCTCATTTATAAAGTGTGCGTGACAGGATTCGAACCCACGACCTTCTGGTCCGTAGCCAGACGCTCTATCCAGCTGAGCTACACGCACATAGTTGTCTTAAGTGACAACATTTATATTATATTCATGTGCTTATTCTTTGTCAAGAAATTTTTACCCATTTTTCTCTGCCTGCTCAGCAGCTTTGGTCTGAGCAACCAGCTTTTCCATGTCGGGTCTTGCAAACTCAAAACATGCCATGAGCTTTTCGGAGAATACTCCGCACTCTCCGTTCTTGATCATCTCATAAGCCTTATCCATAGGGAATGCTGCCTTGTAGACACGATCACTTACAAGGGCATCATAAACGTCCGCCAGTGCAGTGAGCTGTGCACCGATGGAGTTTTCTTCACCCTTTAGACCATCGGGATAACCACGACCGTCATATCTTTCATGGTGATGTCTGCAGATATCCAGGCACATCTCGTAATACTCTTTGTCCTGAACATCTTTTATCATCTCAATTACCTCACTGCCACGGGTGGTATGAGATTTCATAACATCAAATTCCTCGTTGGAAAGTCTTCCGGGCTTTAAGAGGATTGAGTCCGGTACAGATATCTTTCCAATATCATGCATGGCAGAAGCCTGGGTGATGACATCGATCATGTGAGGATTAAGCCCCAGTTCAGGGAAGTTGTTCATGGCTGCAAGAGCCAGAATCCTTACAAATCCCTTGATTCTCTTCAAATGATAGCTGGATTCCATACTTCTGAACTCAACGATGGTAGCTATAGTATCGATAACCTTCTCGTTACTGTTCCTAAGTCTTTCTTCCTGCTTCTTAAGATACATAAACTGCTTCTTAAGTATCCTGGTCTGATCATCGACCTGATTCTCCAGGTTATTCTTGTGATCATAGAGCTCTATGGTTCTGGAGACACGTCTGTCGACAATCACAGGATCGAAGGGTTTATGGATAACATCCGCAGCACCCTTCTGATAACTGGTACGCTCAGCCTCTGTAGATGTATCGGCTGTGATCATGAGAACAGGAATCCTGTCATTAAGGTTATCCCTCTTTCCCATCTCCTCAAGAACCGCATAACCGTCCATTTCAGGCATGACAATATCGAGAAGAATTGCCGCAAGTTCCGCTTCGTTCTTCTCCATAACTTTAATTGCCTCGAGGCCGTCACCGGCCTCAAGGATTGTATATTTATCTTTAAAAATCTCTCCTAAAATTCCTCTGTTGATCTCATTATCGTCAACTACAAGGATTGAACGGTCTGCCATATGGCCTCCAAAATTTCAAAGACGTATTTATCAGGTATCACGCTCAACTATTGCAGCGCAACCCATTCCACCGCCAACACAGAGAGTTGCAAGTCCCTTATGAACATCTCTTCTCTGCATCTCATACAAAAGTGTAACAAGGATTCTGTTTCCGGAACATCCTACAGGATGGCCAAGAGCAATAGCTCCGCCGTTTACATTGAGCACATCATTGCTAAATCCAAGATCATGCTGAACAGCCACTGACTGAGCTGCAAATGCTTCATTTGCCTCAATAAGGTCAAAGTCGCCAATGGTGTATCCGGCTTTCTTCATTACCTTCTGTGTAGCTGCCACTGGTCCGATTCCCATGATGCTGGGCTCAACTCCGGCAAGCTCTCCGGCGATCCAGGTAGCCATAGGCTTAACACCAAGCTCTTTTGCCTTCTCTTCGCTCATCACTATGATGGCTGAAGCAGCATCGTTGATTCCCGATGAGTTAGCTGCTGTAACAACGCCGCCGTCCTTCTTGAATGCAGGTTTAAGATGAGAAATTCCCTCAACAGTTACACCGGCACGAGGTCCCTCATCAGTATCAAAAAGAATTGTCTCTTTCTTTTTCTTTATCTCTACAGGAACGATCTCTTCCTTGAACTTGCCTTCTGCAATAGCCTTCTCAGCCTTGTTCTGAGACCATGCTGCAAATTCATCCAGCTGCTGCCTTGTAAGGTGCCACTGCTCTGCAATATTTTCTGCTGTGATACCCATGTGGTATCCGCCAAAAGCATCTGTAAGAGCATCCTTTATCATGGCATCCTGCAGTTCTCCGGATCCCATTCTGTATCCGTAACGGCCCTGCTGCATAAGGTAAGGAGCCATTGACATGTTCTCCATACCGCCGGCAACGATTATGTCCGCATCGCCCATTCCAATAAGCTTCGCAGCCAGATTCACACAGTGCAGACCTGATCCGCAAAGAACGTTAATTGTTGTGGCAGGAACTTCAACAGGAATCCCTGCATTTATTGCAGACTGTCTTGCCGGGTTCTGTCCAAGTCCGGCCTGAATCACACAGCCCATATATACTTCATCAACCTGTTCAGGCTTAACTCCCGCTCTTTTAAGAGCCTCTTTGATAACAATCGCGCCAAGTGCCGGTGCCGGAGTCGTACTGAGACTTCCGCCCATGGTACCTATCGCTGTTCTGCATGCTCCTGCCAAAACTACTTTTCTTGCCATAATTGTGTTTTCCTCCATCTGCGAATTAGATATATAAAAAAAGAAGTGGAATCAGCCTTTAAGAGGTCTCATACCACTTCTATTTTATCATTTTAATGTAATGCACTCAACGTATTTTAGACTATTTTTAGACACTGCAATTCAGTTAAGGATGTCATCCCATTCTTAGCCTCATCTCCTGCTAAGGCTCAGGGGAAGCTCCAGTCCATGGCTCTCCAAAAGCTCTTTATCCTTCAGGATGGTGTCTGAAGGTCCGTCCGCTATGATTCTTCCCTCATCAAGGAGCACCACCCGCTCGCAGGTGTCCATCACAAAGTCCAGGTCGTGGGAGGTTATGATTTTCAGCGCTTTTATCTCATCGAGGATCCCTATGAGGTTACGGCGATTCCTAGGATCCAGCGCTATTGAGGGCTCGTCCATTATGATAATGTCCGGCTCCATGGATAGGATAGTTGCTATGGCAGCAAGCTTCTTTTCACCTCCGGAAAGCTTATAATTTGACTTCCTTCTAAGCCCCGTGATGTGTACTTTTTCCAGCGCATCTGTCACTCTCTTTTCAACCTCTTCCTCGGAAAGCCCATAGTTCTTTGGTCCAAAAGCAACGTCCTCCTCTACTGTAGAAAGAAAAAGCTGGCTGTCAGAATCCTGGAAAACATAGCCGATGTGTTCCCTGATGTGATTGAGATTTTTTCTCACTACGGGATGGCCTGCCACTTCAAGTACTCCCTCATAATCCAGATACAGCCCCACAAGGAGTCTCATCAGAGTGGACTTTCCTATTCCATTGGCACCAATAACACCAATGCTCTCACCTTCATGGGCAGTGAGACTGATATCTTTAAGAACAGTCACGCCCTTCTCATAGGCAAAGCTTAAGTTTTCAATGCGAAGCACCTCTCCGTTTATTCCTGTTTTCATTAAACAACTGCCTTTCTGATAACGCCGATCACACCATGTATCTGCTGCCAAATCTTATCAGCATAAAAATCACTATCCATGCTATAGGATACGCCATGTCCTTTAGTGACGCGTTTCTTCTCTTTACCCAAAACTCGCCTTTAAAACCACGAAGCAGCATGCTGTCATATACAGCTCCCGCTCTGTCCATACTCCGTAGTAGCCACTGTCCCACAAGGCTGCCCCAGGCTCTGTAATTTATCCCCTTCTGAGACGGAGCCCGTAGCATATATGCCGTAGCTATCCTGTCAGCCTCATTGCCCATTAGGCCGAAGTATCTGTAGATCAATAAAATTACGATGACAATCATCTTGGGAACATGGACCAGTCTAAGAGCGTAACAGATCTCTTCTATGGATGTGGTTGCGATCAGAATATATGCTGACAGCACACAGTAGAAGCCCTTTAGCATCAGCGTCAGCATGGATATCACTCCGCCGGTCACAGGGATCCCCCCGGATAAACCTGCTGCCTGTACGGCTCCCGATCCCGCTGCATTTCCACCGATGTAAAAGAGAACATTTCTGTCAAAAAACGGATTGAATATACCCACAAATAAGACAAGCGGCAGGATCAGTCTCATCCTGTAAAGCCCTTTTTTAAAAGACAACTCCCCAACCACAAATCCGAAGATAGGAAACACTGCCATCAGAATAATTCCTGCAAGATCATACTTGTCAAAAGAAGCTACCACAAAAATGTAAGCAACACAAACAAACAGCTTTCCCAAAGGATGAAGCCTGTTCATCCAATGGGAACGCTGCTGAAGGTTCTGAAGCTTATTCATTTCATGTAACTGCTTTTCGATTGATTCCATAAATCATCTGCCCTGTCAGGCATTTGCTGATCCGGGCTCATCTTTCTTTTTAAAGAATTTGAATGCATAGCTGGCGCCAACCATGACTCCCACAACAACCAGCGATCCAACTATTCCTGAAAAGCTTGTGCCGACTGCTGACTCACTGTTCTTGAATGCGTAATCAGGCAAAAGAGATGTGGTCTCCTGAATGCCTGCTGCAGTATCATAAACACCGCCTTCAGCCTCAAGCTCCGTTGTTCCTGCAACCTTCTCCATTGACCACTCAAGGCCATCAGGGAATGCTGATGCAAAAAGAGATACGATTCCGCCGCAAAGTGCTGCAGCAACTGCAAGTGCAATAATAGTATTCTTAAAGCTGAGCTTACCTTCCTTAACCTCTGTTGAAGTACCAACTCCCCACAAAAGCTCAGGTCTTGCTTCGTGAACAAAGATAAGAACCGCAGAAGTGATAAGTCCCTCTACCAGACCGATAGCCAGGTGGATAGGCTGCATTGTTGCAAGAAATACTGAGAACGGAAGCTCTGTAACTCCTGATGCCAGTGTCTCAAGTGTAACGGAAAAAGCACCGAGCTGAAGTGTAAGCACACATCCCAGGATGGATGCAGCTGCGATCTTAGCTTTTGTTGCTCCGTTCTTCATTATTGGTTTCCATATAAGCAGTGCTCCCACAAAGCACCCGTAAAACGCCATATTCCAGACGTTACACCCTAGGGCTAACAAGCCTCCATCTGCAAACAACAGGCACTGAACCAGAAGAACTCCTATCATGGCAAGGAAACCTGCGTAAGGTCCCAAAAGAGCTGAAAGCATCATTCCACCGCAAAGGTGCCCTGAAGATCCTGTTCCCGGAATAGTGAAGTTCAGCATCTGAGTTGCAAATACGAAAGCACCCATAACTCCCATTACAGGGATCTTCTTGGGATCATTCTCCTTTTTAACCTGCGCAACGGATACTCCTGCTGCTGTTGTTGATAGAACATACATTGTTCCGGCCACTGCCGGTGCCACTAAGGCGTCTGCCATATGCATAATTATAATTCCCCTTTTAAACTATTATTTTGTGCAAAACTCATAGCACAACAAAAGAATAATATAGTTCAACCGGGATTCACAAGCCCCCCAGGGGGTTATTTTATGCAAAACATGCGGCTTTTTGCCATTACCACTCATGATGGCCAGAATGTTTATCCACTTGATTGAATCTCTTCATATTGTCAAATACTTATTGATTCGATTGTTTCATTTTATCAAATATTTCTTTTATGGATGCCTCATACGGCGCCCTGAGCACTCCATACTCCGTTACAATTCCGGTTATCAGTTCGTTATCCGTTACATCAAAAGCAGGATTATAAATCTTTACTCCCTCAGGAGCCATTCTCTCTTTATACCACATCTCAGTTACTTCCTCGGGCTTTCGCTGTTCGATTACAATGTCGTTACCCGTAGGAGTATTTATATCAATGGTAGAAGTCGGCGCACATACATAGAACGGGATGTTGTAGCGCTTTGCTACGGTTGCCACCACACTGGTTCCAATCTTGTTTGCCGCATCTCCGTTGGCTGCTACTCTGTCGCATCCCACAAATATCGCATTTATGGCACCGCTCTTCATGAGTGATGCAGACATGTTGTCGCAAAGAAGCGTTGTATCTATCCCCGCCGAATGAAGTTCAAAAGCAGTAAGCCTTGCTCCCTGCAAAAGAGGTCTTGTCTCATCGCAGTATACTCTGATGTTATAGCCCTTTTCATGTGCCAGATACATAGATGCTGTAGCTGTTCCGTACTTACAGGTAGCCAGCTGTCCTGCATTGCAGTGAGTAAGAAGGCCATCTCCATCCTTTATGAGTGTCAGACCAAACTCTCCAATGCGCCTGCAGACATCGATATCTTCCTGCTTGATCCGCTGGCATTCATCACGCATCTCATCTATCAGTTTTTGACGGATGGCATCAAAGCCTGATTTAGCTTCGCATTCCGGGTTCTGTTCAACATTTGGATTCTGATCGCATTCGTGTATTTCAGCAGCACATCCATCTAACTCCTGACAGCATCGCTCCACATGAGCCTTCATCCTCTTAAGAGCCCAGGACAGATTCACCGCTGTCGGTCTTGAAGAATTCAGGTAATCGCTCTTTTCCTGAAGCTCTTTCATGAATTCATCATAGCTTCCCGCCTCAGAATGCTTCATCAAAAGATATAATCCCATAGCAGCGCTGACTCCGATAGCCGGAGCGCCTCTCACCTGCAAAAGGTATATCGCATCCCAAATTTCTTTTGCCGTATGAAGTCTTATTATCTCTATATTACCCGGAAGCTTTGTCTGATCTATTATCTCCAGGGCATCATCCTCATCAATTAGTGATACGGTCTCGTAATCCAAAATGCTCTTCATCAATCTTCTCCTCTATAAACATCATTATATTATTCAACTCCGATAGGATATTTCATCAACAACAACAAAATTGTATAATTATTTCTCCATCAACAGGAAATCACCTCTGAACCAACATGTATTTGCTTTCCCAACGCAGAAAATTTCCTGCACCATCCCCCAAGATGTTACCAATCAAATCCATTCCCTTTTTACCAGCTATTTGAGATACTTATTCACTAGTACATCCAAGTATCTGGCATCAAAAACATTACCATTCGTCTCAAATGTAGCCAATAATCCATCTCCTAACACATAACCACTTAATGCATATTCCTCGATTTTTCTTATATTCTTTCTGCAATATGCAATTTCATCCATCCTGCCAAAATGCTCAAATAGGTACTCTTTTCTATTTCTTACATTTAGTACTGCAAAATCCGGATACACCCTCTCACCGTCATCCAAAACTATTTCCGGCTCATACACATATGGGATTTTTTCAGAATAAAGCTTATCTGCAATTATCTTCTCTGATTTCGATCTAACTTTTTCACCTCGCTCTGAGAGGATGATTTCTTTCTTTTCATATGTATTCTTATCGCAGGTCCATTTGGAAAGCCATTTCTCCAAAAAAGCCTCATCAGAAATATAGTAAGGTGCTATCATCTTGCGCTTTAATTCACATAAACCATTATATATTATTTGAGGCTGGTTGTGTTCATAACAACTCGCCAGCTTTTTCAATCTAGATTCTGTGTAAGATGCCCATTCTAACATCTTCTGATCATATTCTTTCTGAGCAAGCATCTTGACTTTATCCTTTTCATTCCGCCTCAAATATTTAGCACTATTATTCTTTTCTTTTTTATCTGAAACATACTGATAAAACTGTGGTTTTCGCCCTTTGGTATTATTTACTCTAAGACTCCCTTCCGGCGCCCCTTCCAGACTTTTTATCAAATACGCTTTTAGCGCACTTATCTGTTCTTCTTCTTTTCTTAATTCATTTAACATATCATTATTCATTATCAACCCCACTTTTTTATTACGTTTCTTTTGGTTTCTCTTGGTTTCTTTTGGTTTCTCTTGGTTTCTCTTGTTTTCTCTTGGTTTCTCTTGGTTTCTCTTGGTTTCTCTTGGTTCTTTTTCTTTCTCTTACACATTTCGCTATATTCCGGCATTATGTCATTTTCCAGCGTTGTTTTTTGCTTTTTTTCGCTATATATCTTCAATCCTAGAAAATCTAGCGTTTATAACTCCATATTTCTACGCTAGATCTTTTATATATGAACAAATGCAGCGAAATTTGTTGAAAAAACACGCTATAAAACAAGCATTCCTTCAAAAATAGCGAAAGCTAGTGCTAACCACTTAAGTATTTAACAAACATTTCCTTATAACTATCATTGTGAAAACCGATATCAGAAACGATATCCTTCACGACAAGAACACTTCCCGCATACACAGATAGGAAAACCTATCAAAAATGCCATGTTCCAAAAAGAAAAGTATCTTAATTGATTTCTGTTCCCAAAAATCCGAAACAGCAATACGAATGTTAACAAATATATTACCTTTTGTAAAGCAAAAAAGGAGCCACAGGATAAAAGCTGTGGCTCCGACGCTGCTAATTATTCCCCCAACCGACAATTATTGTTTCAGCATCTTTTACATCCATATACTCACCGGCAGTTACTTCATGGGCATGAGACTGCTCCATAATTGCCGCAAAGCTTTCCTCAATGTAATCATCCGGAAACTCAACATTTTTGAATGTGTAGTCAGCAGTCCATTCCAATCCGGTATACTCGTGGTAGCTGTTGCAAAAATCCTCTTTAGTAATATTCTCGCCATCACCATCCATATAATTCGCCTTCCCATCAAAAGCCAGTTTACACCCCAGCAGCTCTTGAGTCCGACCAGCCTTAAGGGAAAAGAGACTTGTCTCATGCATCATAGGCGGTGCATGCTTTACAATAAAATACGGTGTATTCTTCAGGTCATAAACCTTTGCTTCTCCGGACGTCTCATAACCGGCTGTCACATTCAAAGCAATCATTCTGCCTTCGTTATATGTAAGAACCGACTGAGAATAGCTGTCAAGATATTCCAGGAACAGCTCCGGTATCTGATCACCGTCTAGATCATACAACAAAAAGTTCGCAGCGACATCTTTTCCGTCGTTTCTCAGATACTGAAGGAAAGATGGATCTGAGCAAAGAGCACCATCCTCCGTATAGTATTCCAAATCATTTCCTGAATCAAAATCCTTAAGGAAATCTATGTATGCCTCTCTCCAGTCTTTTGTATCGGCAAATTGAGCCTCTTCTGCAGTCGAAGAATTCTCCTTTGTTTCTTCCGCAGTTTGCTCAACTGATGTATCATTCTCTATTAAATCTGTCTTTTTCTCATCTGCATTCTCCACAGTTTGCTCAACTGTTGTATCATTCTCTGTTAAATCTGTCTTTTTCTCATCTGCATTTTCAACAGTTTTATCATCCGATGTACTATACTTTACTTGATCCACAGTTTGCTCAACTGTTGTATCATCCTTTACTTCTTCCATTGTTGTCTTTTCTGCTGTACACCCGCTTACAGCCAATGTCAAAAGAAACAACGCAACAATTCCTGTAATTCGTTTCATCCTAAAACTCCCATGAAAATTCTCTACCTTAAGGATAACATATATAAAAATACCGCGTCGGACGCATTTATCCGACGCGGCATATCATTTATATTACGGGTAAAACTTTATCAGCCCTTTGCTGCAAGAGCTTCTTCGATCTTCTTGGTAAGTGCCGGAACGATCTTGTTAAGATCTCCAACTACGCCGTAATCAGCTACATCAAAGATAGGAGCATTCTCATCCTTGTTGATAGCGATGATAAGATCTGACTCTTCCATACCTGCAACGTGCTGGATAGCTCCGCTGATACCAATTGCGAAATAAACCTTAGGACGAACTGTCTTACCGGTCTGACCAACCTGGAGATCCTTTGGCTTCCAACCTGAATCTACAACTGCACGTGAGCAGGATACTGTTCCGTGAAGAACCTTTGCAAGATCATCAAGAATCTTGAAGTTCTCAGGGCTGCCTACTCCACGACCACCAGATACGAGGATCTGAGCTTCCTGGATATCTTCAACTTCTGAAACAGCCTTAACGATCTCAAGAATCTTTGTATAGCAATCGTTCTCCTTGAATCCAGGATTGAACTCAACAACTTCAGCCTTAGCGCCCTTTACAGGAGTAATCTTCTGCATAACGCCGGGACGAACTGTTGCCATCTGAGGACGGAAATCAGGACA
>JAEEGL011123346.1_pt1 | contig 13904 bp, 7 predicted proteins | sample 9134231 | NCBI WGS metagenome assembly JAEEGL01 (sample SAMN16246548, study PRJNA631951) | gut metagenome | biome: gut microbiome; feature: rumen; material: fiber-attached | host: Bos | place: Iran: Karaj | collected 2018-10
CGGACCGGCTGCTGCCGATGTATGTCTGGGACAACGGCGCCACGGGCGTCGGATCGGAAAAGCACGGTTACATCGATCACGGCACCGGTGCCTTCGTCGATGAAAAAGCCAAGACCCTGATCGGCCTCATGGTCAAGGCCGTCACCACCAAAGACCCCTCCTACACCCTGGAAAGCGTCTACAACTCCGCCCCGTAGCCCAGTATAAAAACCGACCTGATCATCCTGATTGACGAAAAAAAACGGGAAGTGCACCTCGGCACCGCCGCAGATGAGAACCCGGGAGAAATGGTCCCTCCCTCGACTTTTTGCGCTGCAACGGACACATCAGTCAATCAGCCAGTTATGCAAGTTGACCCCCTCGTTTTGAGGGGGATCACTTCTTATAAACACATGAAAATCAAGTGTGTACATTGCAGCGAAATTGTAAAAAAGGCACGTGAGGGGGAGCAATGGAGTGGCGTTTTAGTCTTCTGGCCAAGCACATTATTTCAGTAAAAACAAGGCGGCAAAGTAGGCTTTTCCCTCCGAATTAATTATATTTGCGTATGACAATCAATACACTACGCGAATTTTTCATGGAAACGATGAACAGAGCAAGGTATGAAGCCCCCTCTACAGAGGTACTGGAGGTGACATTTGAAGGTATCATCTGCCAAAGTCCCGGTATTCAGTCCATGCGCTCAGGCTATGGTACTGCTCAGGAAGCTGAGTGGGAATAAGGAGGATTCGATGATGAAAAAGATCATAAGCATTTCAGGATGGATTGCGCTGGCCACAGCCCTCATCATAATGGGGCCTTCTGCCTGCAGCATTGATGATGAACTGCAGACAACAGACAATACTCCGGTAACCTACACGCTTACCGTTTCCGCCACAAAAGGAGATGACATCGCCACACGGGCCCTTACTCTCAGTGCCGACGGGAAGACGCTCAATGCCACGTGGGCAAAGGGCGAAATGGTACAAGTGTATAGCGTGACAGGCGTGGGTTTAGAGGAAATGGAATCTGCCTACCCAGTAGGTGCACTCACTGCCCAAAGCAGCGGTGTGACTACAACATTGAAGGGCGAGTTCATTTCGACCTTCAAACCGACGGCTGGCGTAAAACTCAGACTTAAGTTCAACGAAAAGCCCGACTATTCCGAACAGGATGGCACGCTCGACTACATCGCCACGCACTGCGACTACGCCGTGGCTGACATTATCGTTAACACCGTCGATACCGAGACTGGTGACGTCACCTCGACTGCCACCGCTGCGTTCCAAAACCAGCAATCCATCGTGAAGTTCTCGCTGAAACATCCTGACGGCACAACGCCCCTTTCCGCCACGAGCCTTACGTTGAAGGTGGGAGGCACCACGTACAACGTGACACCCACAATCGCCACCAGTGACATATACGTCGCCATAAAACAGGCATCAAACAAAGCCGTGTCGCTATCGGTTATCAGTGCTGATGCCGACAACTACAGTTACTCGAAGTCGGGCGTGTCGTTCGACAAAAGCCAGTACTACGCCATCGGCGTGACGATGACCGCAGACCATCCGTACGCCACCATCGACCTCTCCACCCTCACTGGCAACTACACCGTGCCGGACGGCTACACGATACTTACTGGCAGACTCAGCGGAAACTACAAGATTTCCATCGCCGACGGTGCCACCGTAAAACTCAGTGGAGTGACTATCAACGGTGTGAATTGGGCCGACTGCCCGTGGGCAGGCATCACCTGCCTTGGCGACGCCACCATCGTGCTGGCCGAAGGGACGACGAACTCAGTAAAGGGTTTTCATCTTTTTTACCCTGGCATCCTACCCGCTGTGGGCAAGACACTTACTATCAGAGGCACCGGCAGTCTGACGGTAAGCAGCAATGGGTATGCTTCGGGCATCGGCGGCGGCAATGGCATCAGTTGCGGCAATATACGCATAGAGAACGGCACCATTAATACTACGGGCTCTGGAGGTAGCCCGGGTATCGGCAGTGCTGAAGGCAGCATTGAATTAGGCAATTCACGATGCGGCACTATCACCATCGTTGGCGGCAACGTGACGGCAACAGGTGACCAATTTGCTGCTGGCATCGGCAGCGGATACTGTAATAGTGGTACATCCTCCTGTGACGCCATCCGCATCGAGGGCGGCATCGTTACGGCAACGGCTGGCAAAAGTGCCACGGCTATCGGTAAAGGCTTTGCTGAAAGCGACGGTACCAGCAGCTGCGCCAGCATCACCTTCACCACCGGCATCACCAGCCTGACGCTGAAGAACCCCTATGCAAGCGGCGGCAGAAATGCCTATGCCAATCAGTTTCTCGGTGCTGAACAAGTCATGGCCCATACGGTTGATATCACCAGCAGTTTGAGTGGGGCTAACGGAATCGTCGGGCTCTTCAATGAAAGGAATCCTGGTTTCGATGCCTTGTTCCCCCAATCGACGTTCAACGAGAATACCCGCACCTGGATCATCGCGCCATAAAGCATTACATAGTCCACGTCGCAATCACTTTCATAAAAGAGGAAGGGATAAGAGCTAAATGTTTCTTATCCCTTCTTTTTTACTCTGCCGCGAGAGAAATGTTGTTCCTTGTGTTGTTCACTTGGCCCCAAAGACTCAAACCTACGCACCCTGATTAACAGAAGGGGGGACTATGTCGTTAACCGCATTTTGGAAAAGGACTTTTTGCGCTGCAACGGACACATCAGTCAATCAGACAGTTACGCAAGTTGATCCTCCTCGCTTTGAGAGGGATCACTTCTTATAAACACATGAAAATCAAGTGTGTACATTGCAGCGAAAAAAAGGGATCTCACCGCCAAAACCGGGTGGGGAGTTTTGGAACCCGCGAAGAAACCAGGAGGTAGTTGCATGGATATGGCTATGGATTCCCGTTGTTGTTTTGCGACCATCGCGCGGCTAGGGTTGCGATAAGTCGTTGATAATCAAAGCAGAACCCATCATCCATCCGCGCAATAAGCCACCCGGACGGCGGACCAAGCGCCTTGGGCACAAATTACCGGCTGAGAATCAGGTATTTACCTGAAGATCCGCCGCGCGATGGCTACAAAACAAGGAGAAACTTGATGGTTACACAAACAAGGGAAAACTTCGTTTGGGTCCTGGCCTGGGAAGGGTCGTGCGAAAACGGCTCCCGCTATCAATTTCCCGCTAACCCGAAATTCATCTTCCACTTGCTGATCCATCATATGCCGTGAGAAACATTTGCCCGTAGAAAGATGCCTCCGATACGGTATGCTCATCCACACTAAGACACGGCTGGCTGCTTCTAACAAGGGTTCGTGTGGAGGGTGATTTTCAGGTTTCCCAAGAGCCTGTCTTTCCAGCCGGTGTTTGCCGTTGTTTGGTCGCGACAGAACGCTCATATGCTATGGAGTCCTGTCGCGGCTGAAAGCACGGACAATTCACCGAAAACACGGTCACGACAGGATCGAACAGGCCGCTACAATCCTGTCGCGGATGAAAGCACGGACATTTCGCCGAAAACACGGCCGCGACAGGACGGAACAGGCCACGATAGTCCTGTCGCGGCAGAAAGCACGGACAATTCACCGAAAACACGGTCACGACAGGACGGAACAGGCTGCTACAATCCTGTCGCGGCAGAAAGCACGGACAATTCACCGAAAACACGGCCACGACAGGACGGAACAGGCCGCTACAATCCTGTCGCGGCTGAAAGCACGGACATTTCGCCGGAAAAACGGCCACGACAGGACGGAACAGGCCGCTACAATCCTGTCGCGACAGAAAGCACGGACAATTCGCCGAAAACACGGCCACGACAGGACGGAACAGGCTGCTGCAATCCTGTCGCGGCAGAAAACGTGGCAAATATGGCCTGAATCGTACCGCGACAGGATCGAACGGTCCTTTGGAGTCCTGTCGCGGCTGCGATTCCGTGTGAAATTTTGTGACGCTAGGTCCGCCTCATTTTAACCCAGCTGAGCGACCATCGCCCGTTCCGTCGCATTTTGCCCCGCAGAATAACAATCGGCATACCACCGAATTCTGGACGGCCGATGGGCCACTGCTCGGTCCGCCGCATTCCGACATAACCCAAAATAACATCCTAACATACTGATTATAAATAAATTGCCACATCTTTTCTGTCCCCGTCGGAACAGAAAGAAGGCTTGAACAGAGGGATTGGAAAAAGGCTTGGACACGACGAGTATGCATGCCGCGCAATCTTTTTCGCCAAACTGGCGCACGGCAACATTCGATCTGTGTGCCTATGAGGAAGGTATCCGTGCGCCAAGCTCCGAAATCGATCTATGGCGCACAGTTTTAAGAAGCCCATCGCTGATTATCAACACAATACGATGGCCGCTTGTGCGCCTGTTTGGCGAAAAGTCTTTTGATGGTTACGAAAAGCCGGGGGGGGGGCAAAGCTGAAAGAGGCCGACAGCCCACTATCGGATGCCCGGTCAAGCCGGCATGACGCACGAAGGATAGCCAAACCGAGCATGACCTACGGAGGCTAGCCAAACCGAGCATGACCCCAAAAGGCAAGTCAAACCGGCATAACGCACGAAGGCTAGCCAAACCGGACATGCCCCAGGAAGCCAAGTCAAACCGAGCATGACGCAGGACGGTAAGCCAAACCGGGCATGACGCCCGAAGGCAGCCAAGCCAAGCATCATCTCGAGCATACCGACAGAAAGCAAGACCTATTCCGACCAGCGGAAGCCGAAGGGGATGCGGTCGAGGGAATTGATGGCTTGTTGGGCCTGGATGCTGTTGAAGGGAACGGGGCCGGTCGTGAATTCGGGGACGTTGTAGGAACGGAAGAGGTCTTCGTCGTAGTTCTTCGGATCGCGCTGCGGGAGCAGGAATGGCTTGCCGGACACGCCGTTTTCGTCGAAATGGGCGATGTACAGGCGTGTGAACAGGCCGTCACCCCGTCGGCTCGAGAATACGAACCAGCGGGAATTGGCGCTCCAGTTGTGATAGCTGTCGGTGTCGGGGCTGTTGACCTCGTCCAACGGACGGGTCTCCCCTGTCGCCAGGTCCAGCAGCCAAAGGTCGGCCTCGTGATGCCAAATCGGGAATGTACCGTAATCACACAGGGTAAACATCAAATACTTCCCGTCATATGATGGCCGGGGAAAGCAGATGCTTCCGTTGAAATCGGCCGCAGTGAGGACCAGTTCGACATCCTGTCCGATCGTGCCGGTCACGGGATCGAACGACACCTTGTACAGATTATAATGCGAATCCGGTAGTCCGCTGGGAATCTCTACCTCATCGGCCGCCGTGAACCAGAGCGTCCGGCCATCGGCCGAAAAGACAGGGAATGTCTCCCAGATGCCGTGCCTCTTGATCTGCGGTGCCGTAATGATCTGGTTGTGGACCACATCGTAGATCTGGACGTCTGAATCGAGATCGAACACCTCGATCAACTTGTCGGGCTGTGCGTGGAAACTCTGCCGGGTGCTGCAGGTGGAATAGGCGATGTAGTTGCCGGAGGGATGCCAATACGGATAGACGCAGAAGCCCAGCGTACTGTCCGTCTTCGTATCATAGGCCCGGATCTCGCCGTCCCGCGTCAGGAGCGTGGCACCGTGATCGCCGCGGATATGGACCGTGAAGGCGGAAGGATCGCCCCGGAAACTCGCGTGGCAATTCACGCAGCCGGCAAAACGCGTGTTTTCGAGCAACGCACGCTGGCGGAAGGAGCCCAGCTCACGCTCATAAATACCCATATGGCTGTAAATCTGATAGCCCGGTTCAATGAGACGGTAGGTCAGGCCGTAATCAATTTCATCGCCCGATACGAAGATCCGGAACGGCTCATAACAGCGCCAGACCCCGTCAAACAAGCCGCTGACTGTCACCATGAGGGAATCACCCGCACTGCGTTTCAGCAAAGACTTCCAGCCCTTTTCGGAAAAACAGGTGGCGGTTTTTCCACGGCTGCGAAGTGAATATCCGTCCGGCGCGGTCACGCGCACATCCAGCGCATCAGCGCCGTGGAGCGTAAAATCCAAAGGAGCAATCGTCGCAGGCACGGTCACGCCGACATAATCGGGCCAGATGTCCGGAACTCCCTGAACCTGGGTTGCATTCCGTTCCCGAGGCCCGCATGCGGCCAGCATCAGCAAAGACGTTATAAAGCACAGGAATCTTTTCATAGCGGAATCATGGCTGTTGGTTCAGGTAGCGGAACATGAAATAAAACCAGTAGGTATTACCATAGGAGGCCCGCATCGCGGTCTCTTGTTTCCCGGCGTTGGCGTCAGCCATGAAGCGATTGATCCGCTGCACGTTGATGGGGGCGATGGTGTCGGGAAGGCCGTTGAAGTCATTGTGAGTAAAGACCCACAGAAGCAGGAGCGCCTCCTGGTAGGTCTGCGGCAAGGGGGATGTATCCACCATCCGCAGGCATTCCGCGAAACGGGTCAAGTCTTTGCGGAGCAGGCACCAGGACAGGAGGTAATCAAGGGCCATCTTGTTTTCGGGATGCTCCACCTGAAGGAACCCCAGCATCGAGTCCATCTCCGAGTCACTGAAAAAGAAATCGTGCTGCTTGAGGCGGAATTCGCGGATCCGGGCGAGTTCCGGACGCTTTTCAAAGAGGGTGCCGTTCTCTACGAGGGTAGCGGTCTCCCGGGCCCATGAGCGATAGAAAGTGGTATGCTCCAGCACTTTCAGGTATTTCATCGCGACGAGCGTATCGCCGTTCACCAGATTCGTTTCGACCAGACGTTGGTAGAAACGGGCACTTTTCTGGAAATCGGGGATGGATTCCTGTGCCTCGAACACGTAACGCTGGGCGGTGTTGACCATGCCCAGATGCCAGAAGATCTCCCCGGTCGAGACAGGATTGGTATAGTCCCCTTTGAAGCCGGGAATCAGCCCTTCCGGGCCGTTCTGGAAATAGGAGAACTGGCTGTCGACCATGCGTCCAGTCTTGGCAAGAGCCAGATTCAGACAGGAAACGGTCTTTGGATTGTCAGGATTGTGACGGTCAGCTTGCTGCATGATGCGGTTCCACATCTGCATACGGACCATGAAGTCGTAATGCATCCATTCTTCCTTGACGGGATCGGCAACATGCAGCGTAGCGAAAGTGCCGGCAGTTGCCAACACCACAAACAGGGCCCCAGGAACTACGATGCCCTTCAGCGGTTTGCGTACCTTTAAACAGGAGACCAGGACCACCAGCACCGCTGCCGCAGCTGCCGCATAGAGCAGTCCGGGGAGGATATTATGAAAACGGTGATAATGAACCCCCTGGACCAGACGGTTGAAAGGATACGGGAAAAGACGCCAGGCAGCCAGGACGCAGACTGCAGCGACGGACAGCATTCCGATGGCAAAAAGCCAAGGCTTCCCCTCCCCCTCCGCTACCTCGTAGCAGACCACTGCGACAGCGAACAGGATACACAACGGCCCACAAGCCATATACAGAACCGGCAGGAGTACCAAATCCAAGACACGGCGTACTTTCCGGGAAGCGACACGCTGGCATAAAGCCGCCATAGCGAGCGACAGCGCCAGGGCCACAATTGATCCGGCAAGCGCATTTTCATCGCAGAAAAAGACCACGAGCAACAGCGCCGGAATAAAAGCGAGCCCATACGTGAAGAGTGAGCGACGGCGGCACGCCGCCCAGACGGAGAGTTGGACGCCGCAGAACAAAAGCGCCAGAAGCACCGCTCCGACCGGGGCATGATAGAAAAATTGCGTCAGGCAACGACCCAACCAGTCGGCCAGGCCACCGGGCACCCGGGCCACGTCGGCGAAATAGGCGAACGTCCACTCAAACAACTGGTATTGCTCCTGAAAATGAAGATGATACCGATATCTGAACGCAAAAAAAACAAAGATGCCGACTCCTGTCAGAATCGTCATCAGGGCGGCAGTCAGTTGTTGTTTCCGGGTCATTCCTCCGTCTGGTTTATCTGACAAAGTTATCAATAAATTGAGAAAAAATGTGTAAATTGTTGCCTCATTTGATCGATATGAAACATATCTGCTTCCTGACAGCCGCACTCCTGTGCCTTTGCCTGCCCGCCCGGGCCGCCGAGCCCACCGCCATCACCATCCAGACCGACCATACCCAGCTTTTGTTGACCACCGATGCAGACGGCAATCTGAGGACCCGCTATTACGGAGTCCGGATCGACGCTCCCTGGCAATTCCTCAACGATGACAAGTTGTTCACCGGTCCCAACGGTTCCGGACCGATGACGATCCCGACAACCGGCGGCGTGTACGTCGGCACCCCTGCCCTTCACGTTCGTTTTGCTGACGGCAGCCACAACACCGAGCTCTACTATACCGGCCATACATCTGAATCCCGGGCCGGTGTTTTCACGACGAAAATCATGCTCCGCGATCCTGTCACTGCCCTAGCGGTACATCTCATCTACGATGCCTACGAGAAAGAAGATGTCATCGTGGCCCATACCGAGATTATCAACGGCGGCAAGAAGCCCGTAGAACTGCTCGACTACGCCTCCTCCGCCCTTCATTTCAACGCCGATCAATACCTGCTCACCCATACCTGGGGCGGCTGGGCCACCGAAATGCAAGTGGAACGCGAACTGCTGGGACACGACACCAAGGTCATCGAATCGCGGCGCGGCGTCCAGGCCACACAGGGAAACAACCCTTCGTTCCTGCTGAGTCTGAATACGGCTGAATTCAGCGAGACGGCCGGCGAAGTAATCGCCGGTGCCCTGGCCTGGAGCGGCAACTTCCGGCTGAGTTTCGAACACGACAACGCCGGAAAGCTCAATGTCATTGCCGGCATCAACCCCCATGCTGCTACCTATTCCCTGGCTCCAGGCAAGACCTTCGTTACGCCCGACATGGTCTGGACCTATTCCAGCACCGGTGCAGGACAGGCTTCCCGCAACCTGCACCGCTGGGCCCGCAACTGGGGTGTTTACGGCGGAGGCCAGATCCACCCCACTCTCCTCAACAGTTGGGAAGGCGCCTATTTCACCTTCACGACTGAAACCCTGCTCCGGATGATTGACGATGCGGCGGGCATGGGTCTGGAGATGTTCGTGCTCGACGACGGCTGGTTCGCCAAAGACTATCCGCGCAACGGTGACAACGCCGGCCTCGGCGACTGGGAAGTCAATACCGCCAAGCTGCCGGAAGGCATCGACTACGTCGCTTCCTACGCCCATGGCAAAGGTCTCAAGTTCGGCATCTGGATCGAGCCCGAGATGGTCAATCCGCAGTCGAATCTGGCGCACAACCATCCTGAATGGGTGGTCAAGAGCCCAGGGCGCACCATCTATCAGGAACGCAACCAATGGGTTCTCGACCTGTCGAACCCGGCCGTCCAGGACTTCGTGTTCGGCATCTTCGACGGCGTGATGAAACTGTCCAAGAATATCGATTACGTGAAATGGGACTGCAACCGCGTCATCGAGTCGTTCGGCAGCACTTATCTCGGCAAGGAGCAGGACCGCTTCTATGTGGAATACTGCCAGAGCCTGTACAGTGTGATGCAGCGTATCCGCGAAAAGTATCCCGACGTGCTGATCCAGTGCTGTTCTTCGGGCGGCGGACGCGTCGACTACGGAGCCTTGCGCTACTTTGACGAGATCTGGACCAGCGACAATACCGACGGCGACTGCCGCGCCTATATCCAGTACGCCACGAATCTCATCTATCCGCCCTTCATCATGGGCGCCCACGTCTCGGCGGTGCCCAATCACCAGAGCGGCAATGTCACGCCCCTGAAATTCCGCTTCGACATGGCCTGCGCCGGCCGCCTGGGCCTGGAACTGCAGCCCAAGAACTTCCCGGCGCACGAAAGGGCGCTGGCGGAGCGTTGCATCGCATCCTATTACCAGTACCGGGATCTGGTGTTTACGGGAGACCTGTATCGCCTTTCCTCGCCTTATGACAGTGATTACTATGCCTTGATGTACGTCTCTCCGGATCAATCCCGTGCCGTGGTCTATACCTACTGCATGCGCTACCAGCATCGCGCAGGAAGCCAGCACAGCTTCAGGCTCGACGGGCTTGACCCGAAACGAAACTATCGGGTGAAGGAACTCAATGTGGACCGCTCCTGCTGGTGGGGGGACGGAAAAGAATTCTCCGGCGCCTTCCTGGGCACCGGAGCGTTCAATCCCGACCTGCCGCAGAAATACAGCTCAGCCGTTTTCTACCTGGAAGCGAAGTAAGGTTTCAGTTGGTCAGCTTGCCGCTTTCCACCCAGCCGGTCTGTTCCGGATGGCCGTCAACAGACACTTTGATCCAGTTCCATTCCGACAAGTCGAGCGGATGGACGTGCGTGCCCGTCTTCAGGTCAAAGAGTTTCCGTGAATTGTCGTCCGGCTTCTCATAGACGGGAACCGTCGGCGCCCCGTCCCAATCTTTGACGACCAAAAAGAGTGCGGAAGCCGGTATCCAGGCCTCGTCGTCGACCCATTTCTGTTGGTCGTTTTCATCGACGGACCCGTACCAGAGCTGCCACCAGCCGTCCTTGGGGTTGCCGACCGTGAAGTTGTAGGTCTTTCCCTTTTCCAACACAAAGGTCTGCGTGCCGGTAACGGGCCTTTCACGGAAAACTACGGTCTCTATGCCGGGGACGGAAACAGTCAGCGTCGGCACCGGACCGCCGTCGCCCGGCTCAAAAGCATCATCCCGAACCTGGGATTTCTCAATCCATCCGGTCACGGTTTCGCACGGACGGTCCTCAAATTCACTCGGGTCGTACGTCACTTTGACCCACTTGCCGTCGGCTGAGAGTTCAAGCGGGCGCAGAAGTGCACGGATCTCGTGGATGACCATCAGCCGTTTCGCATCTTTCCGCGGCTCGGCATACAGTTTCCGGAGCTGGCCGTCCTCATAGTCGGTAGCCACAGCCAGCACGGAGCGGTGGATCCAGGCCTCGCGGCCGGGAACCTTCTCCTCACATCCCCCCTCATCGTACACGATTCCATCCTTGATGCGCCACCAGCCGCCCGGCTGCACGATGGCAGTGAGCTGATAGAAACCGGCGGGCTCCAATCGATGGACAATCTTTCCCTTCGGCGCGGAGCGGATGTTGGTCATCCCTTCCGTATCGGGGTCGCAGACAAAACAGTTGAGTTCGTGCGTCTGCCCGCGCATCGGCAGCGCAGCCAGCAGGATCGCAAACATCGTGACAAGGATCCGTTTCACAGTCGTTCTGTTTTAGTCGTAGATTGTATTCAGGGCTTGGAAGGCACTGTAGTGGTCAGCGGCAACGCGATACATAAAGAGGGCCGTTCCGTCGGCCTCCTCAGCGCGGTCCGCCTTTTCCGAGAGCACTTTCCCCGTTTTGCCATCCACTTCTTTCACGATTTTCCAGAAGGCGCCTTCGTCGCCATAATAGTAGCGTTCTTCCAAGACCTTACCGTCATCATCGTAATCGTTGCGTGTAAAGACAAAGAGCAGTCTGCCGTCCGGATCGTAGAGGAACTCCTGCGTAAAATCTTTGCCGCTCTCACGCACCAGGCAGAGTGTGGGGTAATACAAATCCAATTCTTCGATGTAGCCGCTGGGGTCCACGACAAAATCCATTTTCGATTCCCAGGATTCACCGTTGGGATCGGTCTGTACGCGGTGGAAGGTCTGGTAATTCTTTTTCGGGCCGGTCTTGCCGTCTTTTTCAAACTGCATAGCCCGGGCATAGGCTTTCCGGATTTCGGCCATTTTGGCCTTGGTAGCGGCATCCTGGGCCGGGAGGGCCGGCGGCAGCAGCAAGCCTGCAGCCAGGATAAGGGTCAGATAACGAAGTGCTTTCATATTCGGAAGGGTTATTGTTTGTCCGTAAAGGAATAGGGTTTGTCGGCGGCGGCCAGGCCGCGCTTGCGGTTCGGGCGGTCGCTCATTTCAAATTCGAGGGTACAGCCGCGGAGCAGGTCCGCGTGGGTCAGATACAGTTTGGTGTACGGTTTCCCGTTCAGTTTGACACTCCGTACATAGCGGTTGCGGTCGCTTACGCTTGGCGCCTTGATCTCGATGACGGCGCCGTTTTCGAGCGTGACCTTCAGGTACGGAAGATACGGAGCACCGAACACATACTGGTCGCAGCCGGGAGCCACAGGATAAAAGCCCATCACCGAGAAGAGGTACCAGGCCGACATCTGGCCGCAGTCGTCATTGCCGCCGAGGCCGCGGATGTCATTGCGGTACATCCGATTGAGGATGGTCCGGATCCGTTCCTGCGTTTTCCAGGGCTGCTTGGTCCAGGCGTACAGATACGGGATGTGATGGCTGGGCTCGTTGCCGTGCACATAGCCGCCGATCAGGCAGTCGGCTGTAATATCCTCATTGTCCGCATAGTAGCGTTCCGGTAAATCCATATCGAAGAGCGCGTCGAGCCGCTCGCGGAATACTTTCTCGCCGCCCATGCAGGCCATCAGGCCCTTCGGATCCTGCGGAACATGGAAAGAAAAGTTCCAGGAATTGCCTTCGATAAATCCTTCCCCATAGGTCTGCAGCGGATCCATATCGGGTTTGAAATGGCCGTCCCGGAAGCGGGGCGAGGCAAAGCCGGTCACCGGATCGAAGGTGTTGCGGTAAGAAGCAGCGCGCTTTTCAAAGACGGCCGCCCCATCGGCCCGGCCGGCATAACGGGCTGCCTGCGCAATGCACCAGTCGTCATAAGCGTATTCCAGGGTATTGGAAGCCGCGGTCGCATCTGCGTCAAAGGGTGCGTACCCATATTGGATATACTCCTGCAACGTGGGCAGATACGGGCACGTGGCCGTTGCGACCATGGCCTCGAGCGCTTCCTGCGGATCGATAGCGGCACCCTTGACCAAAGCATCGGCCACCACACTGACGGCATGATAACCCGTCATGCACCATCCTTCATTGCCTTGCAGGCTCCAGACGGGCAGCATCCCCACCGGATTCTGCCGCCAGTGCGCGAGCATGGAACGGACCATGTCGGTATTGCGGTCCGTTTTCAGCAGGCCCAGCAGCGGATGTTCCGCCCGGTAGGTATCCCACAGCGAGAAGACCGTATAGTTCGTAAACCCTTCGGCGGTATGGATTTCCCCGTCGATGCCGCGGTATCGCCCGTCAACGTCCATATAGACCGACGGATTGATCAGGGTATGGTAGAAAGCCGTGTAGAGACTGGCTTTCTGGTCTTCTGTGCCATCACATTCCAAGACGCCCAGCTCTCTTTCCCAGGCAGCGGCCGTTGCGGCGTAAAGCTGGTCGAACGACTGGCCCGCGGCCTCGGCAGTCAGATTCTTCAGGGCGCCTTCTGCGGAAACAGCAGAGAGTGCCACTTTGACCGTCAGGTCGGGGTCGGCACCGTCGAATTCAAAATAGGCGGTAATATGGCGGCCGGCGATGTCCGGGAAATTGTGATGCAGATCGAACTTCCGCCAGAAACCCCGGTAGTCCGGTGCTTTGCGGTCTACATAGCCGTAATTGACGATGGGCTTGGAGAAGGAGATGGCAAAATAGGTCTGGTTGAAGCGGGCCCAGCCATTTGTGAGGCGGCTGCCTGTAATCAGGGTGTCATTGACAACCCGGATGCTGGACCACAGGACTTTGCCATCGTAGTTGTAAAGGCCGTGCAGAAGATCGAGGATGAGACGCTGATTGCTTCCGGCAGGAAAGGTGTATTGGTGGATGCCTGTCCGCGGCGTTGCTGTCAGGCGCGCGCGGACACCGCTGTCGGCGAGCGTAACCGCATAATAACCAGGTACGGCCTGTTCGGTCGTGTGGCTGAAACGCTGCCGATAGCCACCGTCCGGATTGTCTTTCGTCCCGGGATTCAACTGCAGCGCCCCAGTCTGCGGCATGATGAGGATGTCCCCCAGGTCGGAGTGGCCCGTCCCGCTCAGATGCGTGTGGCTGAATCCTACAATTGTATTGTCTTCATACTGATAACCTGCGCAGTAGTCATAGACGCGAGCC
>JAEEGL011435940.1_pt1 | contig 13904 bp, 14 predicted proteins | sample 9134231 | NCBI WGS metagenome assembly JAEEGL01 (sample SAMN16246548, study PRJNA631951) | gut metagenome | biome: gut microbiome; feature: rumen; material: fiber-attached | host: Bos | place: Iran: Karaj | collected 2018-10
CCTCGTTTGCGAGTTCGTCCTTGCTTATCTCAGCAAGTTCATCAACAGTCTTTATGTCGCCTGTGGTTAATGTCGCCATCTTCTGACCTCCCGTCTATGCAGTTCGTCTGTATATATAAACCGCCAAATATGGCGGCATGTTGTTATGCGCCAGTCCTCCGCCCGTGGCTGCGAGCGGGTGAGAGTGAGAACCGTCAGTAGACGTATTTTCATTCTGATAATCATTGTACTGTCCCGGAGCGAAACCTGTCGGGGCACGGGAAGCCTCTTCTTTTCCTGCAAGAACAGCCCTGTCATAAGTATGACTGTGCCCTCCGGCGGCAGTCATTACGTGCGAGTGGGACGGCATTTCCTGCTCCGTCAGTGTATGCGTTGCCTCGCCGCCAGTACTGCCGGCTGCATAGTCAGCAGACGTTCCGAGCAGGAAACGACCTTCGATCTGTACCCACGTTGTCCCCGGGAACAGTACCGACGGATTAGTTGTCGTAACAGTCATATAAATGGATCCGACCGGATAAATTGCATTTATCAGATTCAGTCCGATCGAAGCGGCATCAAGCGTTCCGTTTACCATAATGGTTTCGCCAGGCGTTCCCGTCGACTGGTCCGCCGTAGCATTCGGATTAACGACAAGCAGCGGATTCTGTTCGCTGGCATTCGTTGTCTTCTGAACCCGGAATACGCCCTTGATAATTGAACCGACGGCAGCAACAACGAAGTTCGCTATCTTAAACCAGAAGCTTCCTTCCTGTGCAACAGTCCCGTCCGGCTGCACGTAACCGGCCGGTGTGTAGGCAAAATACTCCGATGCAGGATCCGTCAGGTTCCCCTGCGCATCTTTTATGCCGTTGCTTATCAGGAACTGTCCCGTCTCAAGGTTCCAGAAGTTATTTGCCGCGTCTGTTATTTCATTGTCTTGAATCCTGCCGAACACACCGCAGATGGCGAACAAATCACGGACGGCCATCTTGTCAGCCGTAATGCACCCGGCAGCAAGATTGTCAACCTGCACGGCACCTTCGGCAATCTTATTGTGCGTAATCGCAGAGTTCACCACATCCGCTGCACTTGTAGCAAGCGCCGTCACAAACACGGAAAGCCCGTCCGCACGGTGTACCAGGTTTCCTGTTGCCGGATCTATGACATACGCCGTTGCACGGTACTCGTAGAGCGTGTCGCGCGGATTTGCTCCGTCTTCCGTAAAGAACTTGGAATGACGGGTTGCGCCGAAAATCCCGTTGTCGTCACCGACAACCGTCGCATCAAACTCGGCACCGCCAATCCACACCCGCCCCGTCAACGGATACTCAATGCCGTCAACCGTCGCTTTGCTGTACCATACGTCGACGGTATATGTCACGCCGTCAATCGTTACCCGCCCGTTTTCTATCTGATATGAAACGCCGTCTTTCGTAAACTCCGGCGTTACTTCATACAGGCTTCCTTCGTGGCGAATGACACAGACGTTCACCTCGCCGCTGCCCTCGCCCGTTATGTCGCCGTAGACCTCCCAGCCGACATGCCGCATAAGTCCAAAGGGGCGTTTGTCCGTATCACCGAGCAAATTGACCCCACTGCCAGGTGAAAAGACAGTCGGCTCATCACGCTCTCCTGCCGCAGCACTTCCGCCGTATGCCCAGCCCGCATCAATGATGTGCGGCGGTGCTGTACGGAATGCTTCCGTTCGTGCTGACTGCTGGACTGGATTTCCATAGGCGTCCTTCTTATCACGGGACGTGTACCACCAGCTTTCGTAGTAGATGACATCATCCTGCCCGTCAAGCGGAAGGGTCTGCGTAAATGTATGGGTTGTATTCAATCCGGCAGTAACATCATCGGTTGATGCTTCCGCCTTGTAGTTGTCAACGCTCCCGTAAGGATCACGGGTCAGGTCCGGCTTGTACCAGGTCGCCTCGCCCTGACGGCGGACTTCAATCTTGTACCGTGTTTCGCCGTACAGCATACGGCCTGCCCGCTGTCCGAAACTGAGCGTCGCCGTCCGCCCCGTAATCCTCTGGGCTGTCAGTTCTGCAACAAGGGGAATCCATGTACCGTAGGAGGATGTATCGACAGAAACCAATGCACTCTCTGCCGTCCTGCCGTAGATGTTCGTCAATATGCCCTGGACACGGTAGCCTGCAAGGTCTTCCGCTTCCGGGTAGCCGTCAAGGGTACGGTTAAAGGCATATCCGGCGGAAGCGTCGTCTTCAACAACAGCCTCGCTTCCGTCAGGACGGGTTATGATCCATGTCACGGACTTGGGAACATTCTTGAGTCCGTCTCCTCCTGCAACCAGAGACAGGGACAGCCCGTCCATTGAAGCCTTTGCGCTTATGAACGGAATGTCCGGGTCCGCAGCAATGACGCTTCCCGTGGAGTTAAGCTTTGCAAGCTGTTCCTCAAGCTCTCCCTGCCGCACATAGGGGACCGGAAGATTGTCGGCAGGGCTGGCCCATTCCCGCACATTGCTCTCGTAGTCAGCAATGTCGCCGGAATCATAGATGCCGTCGCTGTAGTCGGCGCAGTCCAGTTCCCAGCCGTCGCCGTTTCCACGGACAGCCGTTATGATGAGCTCCTGCGGATCATCGCCGAGTGCATCATCGGTCAGCCGGATACGGGTCCAGGGCGTAAAGAACATGCCTTCCCGTCCGAGCGTCACCGTGACAATCTTGGGACGGAGGTTCTGACAGGCCATCATGTAGCGGGCATATTTCTGCACTTCCGGCAGATACTCCACGCCCGTCACCGTTAGTTCCTGAATGACAGAATCTGCATCGAGTACAAGGGCTGAATTCCGCTTCACGAGCACGGTCTTCTGTTCCCAGCTGTCAGCCTCGGTATAGGTAATCCGCATGGCGTCAACCCGGCGGGCATATTCCTTCTTTACCTTCACGTCAATGACGGAATCGGCGTCAAGCACGGCAAGCGGACCTGACTGCCAGCAGTCCCATGCAATAGAAAGAAGTCCCGCCATATTCCAGTACAGAGAGGCGCGGCACACGCCGCACACTGTTTCCAGCAAGGTTTTCTTAGTTGCCTTTGCTGTCTGAACGGCATTGAAGGTTATGCCGTTTTCCTCGCAGAACTCATACAGGCCGCCGAAGGCATTGAGGTCAAGTTCGGAATCGGCAAACCGGGACATGGGGTGGATGTCCGACGTCAGGATTTCAAGCAGGATTGCTGCCGGATTTGAAGTCGTGGTCTTTTCTGCGGACCATGCTTCCCCATCCCAGACACGGGCAAGGGAACGGACCACGACATTTATCTTGCGCAGCTTGTCCTCGTTCGCGGAGTTTGCCTTGATGCGGACGGCAAGCATAGCAGACAGGGCCATTTCCTTCGGCTCCAGAATAGGACAGTTGACGAAGCTTCCTGCTTCCTCGGACTTTTCCGGGTCGTAGCAATGAGATTCATAATAGAGCAGGCAGGCCGTATTCGTGATGTAGCTGTCTTTCGTGCTTTCGTTTACCAGCTTCACGTAAATGCTGCGGTTCCCCGCTGAATGGTTCCCGCTTACCTCTGCCCAGCTGAACTGACGGCTTGCCTCATAGCGTACCTCGTCCGTACAACAGAGGCTGAATGAATTACCGTAACTTGAGTCAGGAATTTCATTGTTGACGGTTTTCTCGAAAGTCAGCAGATAGCCGTGGCCCGGCGGAAACTCCTGCTGGGAAACGGGCGTCTCGTCAACCAGACTGTATCCCTGTGCAACATATGAACCCCATACATCGTGAAAAGGCTTAAAGTCGGGATACTGGCTTCCATACTTAGCCATGAATGACACGGCAATCAAATCAGGCTTATAGGCTTTCACCCGCTGCCTGTCTACATACGTCGTACTATTTCCAGCTGGAGCAGTTATGGTAAACGGCATGATGGTCCAGCTGTTCCCGCCGTCAACTGAAAAATAGGCGCCGATGCGGGCGGTCGTCGCCTGATGGATGCCGTCTTCCCTGTTCGTTGCGTACAGGCCCATCGGAAAGCTGATTGCAAGCGTCACATCCCGCGCATAGGGATCAAGCGTGACTATCAGCTCTGTCGAAGAACCAGAGTCTATCTCGGAACGGTACGGTATTGATCTGCTGCTGGTAGCACTGGCGATGCGGGTATTAACCTGAATAAGAGATGAAAACGGATTCCCATCCTGCGCTATCTCGTAACTGCCTCCCCTTGAGAAGTCCGAATCGATGAGCAGTCCATCTCCATCCTGCGGTTCATCATCTGCAAACTCCTTGAGCATGACTTCATCGGCACGTATTTCCTCGAACACAAGCTGGCCGAAGCCGCACTCAAGTGCCTGGGTAACAAACTGGTCACGTCCACCAGGCCCCGAAAGCTCGTACCACTTGCCGGTTAAAAGATACGGCGTAAAGCCGTGCCGTCCCATGACGTAAGGCTGGCTTTTCCCGGTCGCAATAGAATTAGAGGCACCTTTCTGGAACGGCAGGTTCGCACTGTCACTGTTCAGTGTCTCCCGCTGGCGATCGGCCTGTCCCTGCGGAGTCTGGGCGGCCATCGCCTTTTTCATCTTGTACATCATGATGCCCGCACCGACACCGACTGCAACTGCGGCACCGATGAGGACAACAGCACCAACTACTGCAGGAGCTTCCGGCAAAACCCGGACAAAAGCCCCTTCACGCACGGAATCGTCAGGAGAAGCACACCTTCCGCCGGAAACAATCACGGCATGGTCAAAATCAATGTCGGGGCAGGCGGTCCGGTAGGAAAGCCCGTCCGGGACAAGCCGGACCTCATACGCATCGCCGATGCCGGAAAATACCGTCAGCCTCATTCCTGTACCACCTCATAAAAGCCCCGGACTTTCAGGGCGGCAAGGGCAGAAAGCTTCACGCCCCGTTCGGTCGTATGAAGGACATTGTTCATGTCAGCCATATAGCCTATGTGAATTTTCCCGTTGTAATCCATCTCGACAATCCTGCCCGGCTTCGGACCGGAAACGGGGCGGACATTCAGGCCGCCCTTCATGCCGTCAGCCTGAAATACCGTAAAGCTGGGGCTGTGGTAGTCAAGGTCTGCAAGGGGAGTTCCTGCCCTGCGGCAGCATTCAAGCACGAGGCCGTAGCAGTCAAAGCCCTCTTCCACCGAGCGTCCGTGCTCCCGGTACGGAACCCCGATAAGGTCAGCGAAATTCATGCGTTCCCCCTGTTGTTGCTCACGTTGAAGATGAGCGCCGGAAAAGTCATGTCCAGGCGGTCATCGGAATCAAAGGTGATTTCAGCTTCCTTTCCGCTCCAGACCGCCGTCCCGTAGCTGCGCCGATAGCCCCGTATGGGCGTAACCGTGCCGTCTTCCAGCAGGACGCCCGTAAACTCGGCATTAAAGACATACTCGCTGTCCATGAGGGCCTTGAGGCCGTTTCCGCCGACCGTTATCTTGAGGTTCGACTCCCCGTCATCGGACGGCGTAAAGTCAAAGCCGGAAGCAAGCCATGTCTCCCCGTCCCATTCAAGGTCACGGGCATCATTTATGAGCCGGATGTGGGTCGTCGCCGTACTGCCGTCCCGTGCCCCGTCATACAGGTGCAGCAGGTACGGGAGGCTGTAGCCCCCGCCGTACAGAAGCTTTTCATAAAGGGCGTCCATCTATGCCTCCTCCAGCGTAAAGGAAACTTCCTTCTGCCCCTGCCCGCTCCACGTCGGCGTTTCCTTCATGTAATACAGGCGCTCGGTCTGCCCGTCGCGGACAGTCACGTCCGGGAAGTAGAAAGGAACGGTACCGCCGTGCAGCGTCTCCTCGAACCATGACAGGAAAACACGGAACTCGGTCTTATAGCCGGACACGGGCTTCCTGTCGTCCATGCACATGTTCACGGCATGAGTCTGCCGCTCGGTGGAATTCTTGCGGTAGTAGATCCGCCTGCCGCTCTTGTACTCCACTTCCTCCCTGTTTTCCACATAGGAGGAATCCTGTCCGTATGCCTTTTTATTCACGCCCGCAGGCCAGTTGGCCGGTACCATAGACTTTCCTCCTATATCCCGTAATATTTGCCCGTCATGCCGTCGCTCGCCTGGGAAAGCGACTGGTTATAGCGCCCCTTGCGCATGGAATCGTTTACCCGTGCATCAATCAGAAGCTTGATTTTGTTGCCGTCAACCTGCGGAGACACGCCTACCAGGTTGGAAGCATTGTTCTCAACATTGACCTGCGTTCCGCCGTCCCTGCGGCCCTCGCCCCGTGCCATAAGCCCGAGAGCCTTCATCTGTCCGCGGGTAAAGATGCCTTCGCCTGAATTCGCCCGTACCTGCACCCTGTCGCCGGAATAACTTGTTCCGGGAACAATGCCGCCCTTCTCGAATGCCGGCGGCTGGGGCTTGTTTGATACGACGGAAGCAAGCTGAATTGCACCGGCTGCGGCAGCCATAGCAGCCATAACGGCGCCTGCCGGCCATCCGTTCTGCGCAATCGCCTTGGTAACGCCGACGGCAATGTTTGCCGTTGCCTCTGCGACCTGCGCCGCCCACTGCCAGTTCTTTATCTGGTATTCCTTCTTGGCAGCTTCCCGTTCAAGTTCCGTCCTCTTCTGCTGGTATTCCTGCTCGGATATTTCACCTGCCCGGTATTTTTCTTCCCAGATTGCAATCTCTGCGTTCTTCTGTTCTTCGGCCCGCTGTATGGAAGACTCACCGGCGCTCTGGAGTGCAGACGATATTTTTGACGTTGCATTGGCAACAGTCTCGGAAAGGGAGTTCATCCGCTCTATGTCGTCCTGGTTCCAGGCGTCATACATGTCATCCTGCATCCGGGCAAGGTCGGCATAGTACTGATCCCAGATTTCCCGCTTCTGGTCGGAGGTAAACTGCTCCCACTCCACAGACTTCGTGAGGGCCTGCATCTCTGCCCGGATGGCTTCCTGCCGCTGATTCACTGCATCCTGATGGGGAGTGCTTGTCTTTTCTTCCTTTTCCGTGAAGCCGCCGGCGGCATGGACCTTTTCCTTTGCGTCGCGGACGGCCTGCCTGGTCGCCTCCTCTTCCGCCTCGACGGCACGCTTGTAGGCTTCATTCAGTTCATCGGCAGCACTTCCGTATGCATCGGTGGCTTCCATAAGCTGAGCCTCTGACAGGCCGCCCATTGCCTCCAGTTCCGTGTACATGGCGGCAAGATTGCTCTTGAGCTCAAGGATGCGCTCGCTTTCCTTCTTGGCGGGGCTCTCCTTGCCGAACTCCTTGTTGACGTCTTCCAGGGCTTTCTGATAGTCCTTCCACTTCTCGGCGGCATCCTTGCCGTCATTCCCAGCAGCCTTGTCGTACCCGGCAATCTTTTCCGCAAGTTCGGCAATCTTTTCCCGATATTTGACCTCGATCTCGTAGTTGCCGGAAATAAGGCCGTTCGCACTCTTGATGAGATTAAGATAGCCCTTATAGCGTGCCTCGTATTCCGCCCGGTCTTCTTCCTCCTGAGAAACTTCCTCCCCCAGCTGACGGCGGGCTTCAATTTCCTTCTTGACCTGGGCAATACTCTCTTCATACGAAGAGCGCAGGCGGGCTCGGGTTTCGCTCTCTTTTTCTGCCTGTGCACGGGCTGCATCGGCAGCCTCTGCGGCGGCGGCAGCGTCTTTTGCAGCCTGTTCCGCTTCCTGTGCGGCACGCTCAGCTTCCCTGCCCGTCTCCCTGGCCATCCTTCTGGCAACACGCCAGCGGGTTTCCATGCTTTCAAGGGCAGCATTGAGGTCCTTGACTTCCTTCTCGGCTATCTTGTACCCGCTCGTTCCCTTATTTGCCTTGGCGAGCCGTTCTTCTGCAACTTTAAGGCCCGCTTTCAGGGCTTCCCGCTGTGCATCCAGACTCTCAAAATCGTCCGCACCGGCAGGACCGTCGGGGTTGATGTTTTTCAGCTCCTTCATGGCCTTTTTAAGGGCCTTCGCTTCGTCGTATCGCTCCCGCAGGTTAGTAGCCATGCTGCTGAAGAACCCTGCAAGGGCTTTCTGCGCCGGTGCCAGCAGGTCAGTCCAGCCCGCGCCGATGACTTCCTTCACGTCGCCCCAGGCGTTCTTCATCTGCTTTGCAGCGTCTGCCGTCGCCTCCGCCTGCCCCTTGTATGCCTGGGCAACCATCTTGACTGCCTCGCCGTTTTTCAGCTGTTCCGTAGTCAGATTTTTGAGGGCAGGGAGCGTCTTTCCCATGCTGCCCGCCGCCCCGGAATAGGTCTGGTTCAGACCCTTGACGGCAGACTCAAGGCTCATTGTGCCGGATGCCGCAACATCCACGGCGGCAGACATGATGTCCATGATTTCCGACTGGGTACGCCCTGCTGCCGCCAGCTGGCTCATCATGGGAAGCAGTTCTTCATCGCCGAAGTTTGAGACTGACTGGAGCTGGGATGCAAACTCTTTGAGGCCTTTGACGGACTGGCCGTTCAGGAATGGATTGTTGCGGGCGGCAACCTCAAGCGACCGCTCGGCGTTCTGCTGGACCTTCCACGCCTCCCCGCACTCGTTCAGGGCTGCGACGGTCTTGCCGACGGCCTGCGTAACAACGGAGAAAGCCTTGCCTATTCCGCCGACAGCCAGCGTAAGGTTTGCCATCCCCTGCATGGGTCCGCCGCTCTTGCCGAACCCTTCAAGGGTTTTCTTGAAGCTATTGAGCTTGGAAGTTACCTTGTTTATGCCCTGTTCGGCCTGCTTGGAGTCAGCATTTAATTTTATGGTTACCTGGTTTTTTGCCATTGACAATCCTCAAAGACATGCTATCATTCATACAGTCAGTTTGAAGAATCAGGAGGTGCTTTATGATGTGTCTGTGCGGTATAACCCCGCTAAGTTTTTTCTTTGCCGTCCTGCTGCTCGCCTGGCTTGGCAAGCACGGCTTCTTTGACACCGACAGCCCGGAGACCGAAGCAAACTAGCCGAAGGTTTCCTCGAACGTTTCTTTTTCTTCCGCGTCCATCCCGATTTCCGGTTCTTCCAGCCGCCAGGCGTTTTTCATGTCCCGCATGAATTTCTCATAGCCGCCCTTGTCGCCCTCATCCCAGGACCGGAAGCCCATCACTTCATTCAGCTTCGTATTTCCCAAGCCCCGGAACAGGGCAAGGAACTTGTGCCAGTGCAGGGCCTCGGCCTTGAGGTCAATGCCGTAGCACTGGACAAAAGCAGCATAAATCAAGTCTTCATCCTGGGCAAAGTCTACGACCGGACCGGAGCCGCCCCCTCCGATGTCTCGCGGAAGGGACTGGGGCGGGGCATAGAAGCCCATCAGGGCAGCAAGCCCTGCTTCCCGGTCTGCCGGCTTTTCCCCGTCATACAGGCATTCAAAGTCCTCCGGGGCAAGCTTCCCGCCCAGCCTGCGTGAAAACGCAAGCCAGAACCAGTGTTCCGTATGGACAGGATACTCATCCCCGTGGACGGAGACGGTAGACGGCCAGAAAGCCTTGTCGAGCCTTACCATCTCCGAATGCCTACGCCTTGAAGGGATCTACCCACTCTTCCTCGGCATTGTCAGACCGGGTAAAAACGGGATGCTTGTCGGTCTGATCGGGACTTGCATAGCCCTTCTGGATGACGCCGCCGAAGTTGATGTCAAAGGTGATGGTCGCCTCGCCTCCATTGATGTTCGTGAAAGAAAGCGTCGATTCGGGCATCTTCCACGCCTTGTAGCCAGCAAGCTCGGACTCCTTGGTGTAGTAGGTGTCTTCCGCAAACTCGTTTTCAGCAACCGCACCCGCAGGCGTATACACGTCGCCGGACTTGGTGTAATACTCAGCCCCGTCCTGCCATGCGGTCTGGAGCGTGTAGGTGTCGTGCATGACCGGCTCCTGCATGAATACGACAAGGACGTTCCGCTTTGCCTTGCCGCCGGTGGGCAGGTCGTAGGCATGTGGAAAGAGCAGCTCATAGTCCGGGTTGCCCTTGTACATCGTGATTGACTGGTTGAGCGTCGGCGCATAGTCGTCGATCTCATTCGTCGGATGCTGGTCAACGATGTAATCCCGCGTGTTGACCGTCGGGTTCAGTGAAATGTCCAATGCCGTAGACTTCTCCACGCGGACGGGTACCTCTCCCGCCTCATCGTAAATCCACAGCCCTATCTTGTATTTCTTTACAAGCTCCAGTGCCATTGTCAGGCCTCCTTTCTAATGCTTTTATCAGTCGAACGGGTCAAGTTCCGGGGCATTTGCCTCCGGCACATGGACCGTTATTTCCGTCTCGGATATGCAGCAGCTGCCGCTTGTAGCCCCCGCATCGGGGTAAAACTCCGTCCCGCCCAGCTCAGCCTTGTCCACAAGGCCGCCGAGCGTCCAGTCGCTCCGCACGGCGACACGGAACGCCTTAGCCGTCCGCACCATCTGCTTGAGGAGCGTCTGGTAGTCCGCCCCCCGATGGATGAAACCAACCGTCAGCGTGTTTGACGTCTGTCCTTCCGTCAGCGTCGGCTCTTCTTCTTCCGTCCTGCCGGGGATGATTGCACAGACGTTCTTTCCTTCGGTGCGGGATACGTCCACCACACCGAAAACTATTTTTCCCGGGGGAGGAAGAGAAAGACCGTCTCCGGAAAGCTCTGCAAGCCGTTCCGGCAGCTTTTCTTCAATGAAACCTTTCAGAGCATTGAATGCCTCTTCCATCGCCTATCCCCAGTATTTTTTCAATTCCTTGTCCACGATTTTCTGAAACTCCGCCTCGTAGCCGCCGGTCTCGATATAGCGTTCACCCGCCTGCACGAAATTACGGGCCGTAACATGCGGGCCTTTCCTTCCCGGCCCTGCATTATAGCCGTATGACAGGGCAGCTGCTTTTGCAAGAACAAGGTGATTGTTCGCCTGTACCGCCTTGTCCTTCGGCCATACGGTAACGGCGGAACCGTCCTTTTTCACCTTGTAGCCGTAAGCCCGGGAGAGTTCCCCCGTCCGCTTCGTGACAGAGGATGCTATCGCCTTCCTGATAGTCTTTGCCGCCCCGCGTCCTGCTGCCCCCAATGCCTGCTTCGTGATGGACTTCATGCTTTTGGCCGTGCCTTTGAGGGCTTTCTGCACCTCTTCGACATCCGCCTTGATGCTGACCATCTGGACGCTAGACATGGTAAATCCTCCACTCGTTTATCTGCTCAAGGAAGCGGTCTTCACGGAAATTGTTGAACACCCGCGTCCCCGTGTCAGCAAACGAAGTGCTTGCCACGGCAATGTTGCCGCCTGCGCTCTCCCAGTAAAGAGCTGCAAGCTGCAGCGCCGTCGTGACTATTTTTCCCGGAACAGGATCAAAGCCTCCCATAAAAGAGACTTTCAGCCGCACGTCAGAGGGAAAAATCTCAAGCTGCCCGTTTGCAAGGCGGTGGGAAAGGTAGTTTTTCTTCCATTCCCAGCCGCCCGGCTCCTGAGCGCACCCGTTGACGGAAACAGACAGGACGGATGAAACGGGAGCCGGAAGGACAATGCTGTCCGTCCCGTCGCCCCACAGTTCAACGGCGTACTCTTTCAGTTCCGGGTCATAGTGCAGGTAACGGGCAACCGCATCGGCAGCGGCACCGGCGTACACGGCAGGAAGCTCCGTTTCAGCTTCGGGAAACTTCCCCGTAAACTCCTCGAGCAGCTCCTTTGTTATGTACGCCATGTCCCGCCCCCTTATTTCTTTCCGCCTTTTCCGGCGGATTTCCTTTCAGTTTCCGCAGGTTCCGCAGGGACTTCCGCCTCCACGGACTTGCCAGAATCCTTCCCGCACAGGCCCGCCTTTTCCCAGGCGGCAAACCTGTCTTCCGGTATCTCGTAGGTCCTGCCCCTTTCAAGGCGGCCCAGGTCCGACATGAGGGTTTCCTTTACGGTCGCCCTCACGAGCTTCTTTTCAGCCATAGGCCGCGCCCCCTTACGCCATCTTGATGCGGGCAAAGGCTTCCGCCATGACCGGCTGACCGTCCGCGTATGCGAGGGCAGAGAATCCCACAGAGGGATAGTACTTCTCGGTCAGGCGGGTGACTGCGACGGAATCAACCAGCGTCATCCAGTAGCGGGAGAAGTCGCCGAACATGCCGACGTACAGACCCGTCGTCATCGTGTTCGGAACAAAGTCGCTCTCAATGACGGGAGCACCGTCAAGGATGTCGGGATCGGAAGCCGTAAGGCCGGACCGCCAGAGGTACTGGTCGTTCTTGTCCTTCAGGAGCAGGAGCTTGGTCACGGTGTCCGGGTGGAAGAGCCAGTTTGCCCGTGAGCGGTATGCAGCCTTGAGCGACCGCTTTGCCTTGATGACGTCGTCGGCGGCAAGGGCGGTCGCGCTGGCTGCCGTGAAGTCGGCGGAAGAAGGAATGCCGTTCGCAGAAGCCGTGAACAGTCCGAGGGGCTGTCCGTCGCCGGAACCGTTGATGATTCCGTTTTCAAGCGCAGCCTGCATCTTGTAGCGCACCTTGTCGGCGACGATTGCTTCAAGGTTGAAGGCGTTCGTCTTGAGCGCCTTGTCGGAAACGGTCACAAGCTTGACCAGGGCATGAGCGCCCAGCTCGCGCTTGCCGTAAGCCAGGGAGCTTTCGTCGGTGATGCTGGCGGGAACCTCGGTCGTCCATGCAGCATCATCAGCGTCGGCGGCCTCGTAGGGAACGCCGATTCCGGCAGCCTTGGAGAGGTGTACGGTGTACACCTTGGAAAGCAGGGAAAGGTCGCTGCGGGCAGGCGTCAGGATCTGCTTTACCAGCTCCTGCGGTGCAAGCGCCGCGGCAGAAGCCCCGTCTCCGTCAACAACCAGGGCGGCGCGTGCCTCTGCGGACATTCCCGCAACGCCGGCGCGGAGGTAGTCGCGGAAGGCTGCCATAGAAGCGTCCTGCCTCCTGCCCTCCGGCTCCGGGAGGGGGATATTCTCGGTGAAGCCCTTCATCTCGAGCTCACGCTTTTCCTTTGCAATGAGGGCCGTCAGGGTGCGGACGTCCTCGCCCATGCCCTTATACTTGCCGTCCTCTTCTGCCGTAAAGGCGCGGACATTGCCCTGCTCGTCCGTGCAGCCGTCATTGAGCGAGCGCATCTGCTTGATGATGTTCTCGCGGGTGTCGATTTTCTCCCGGAGGGAGAGCTTTTCAAACTCCATAATCAGAATCTCCTTTATCAAATTCTTCCGCCTCCAGAAGGTCCAGCTCGCGGGCCCTGTTGTCACGGGCAGCCAGCGCATCCGGCTCCTGCTTCGGCGCGGGAATGAGTTTTTCGAGTGAAGCGATTGCACTCCGTATGGCGCGCACATCCTCTTCATTCATACAGTCACTTTGCTTTCTCAGCGCAGCTTCAAGGCCTCCGGCATTGATTCCGGCGGTTTCAAGCAGGGCACGGGTCCCCGCCGAAGCATCCGGGTATGCCGGAAATGCCACGCCGACCGAGACTTCAAGCAGGTCAACGTCAAGCAGCTCCCGCAGGTCTGGCGCCCCCTTGTTCGACGTCCAGGCATCGCGGACCACGTAAAAGCCGAAGCTCACGCCCGGCACGTCGCCGCGCTTGACGCTTCCGTACAGGTCATTTGCCCATCCGGCATCATGCAGGCTGCACTCAAAGTGCAGGCCGTCATCCCGGCTTTCCAGCGCAAGCGTCTTTGCACCGGAACGCCCGAGCACATACTGGGTATTGTGTCCCCAGAGGCATCGCACATCGCCGTCTTTGAGGCTGCGGTCAAACGCTCCCTTCCTGATGACCTCGATGAATCCGCCGAGGTCTTCCGAGGTTTTGTCATAGGGGATTACCCCAGCTATGCTCTTTCCTCCGCCGTCTTTCTCCCGCACCTCGACTGATGCGGGAAGGGAACGGAGGGAAAGCTTTCCCTTTTCATTTTTCATTACGTCCTCTCACAGTATAAGATTTGCCCAGTAGGGTATCTTGATTCCGAATTTCACTTTAAGGAGGATAAGCGCGATCCGCACCAGAACAAACATGACCAGCAGGGATATTCCCGCCCGGATTATCCGTGCCCTCGCCTTCAGCTTCAC
>JAEEGL012791328.1_pt1 | contig 13904 bp, 12 predicted proteins | sample 9134231 | NCBI WGS metagenome assembly JAEEGL01 (sample SAMN16246548, study PRJNA631951) | gut metagenome | biome: gut microbiome; feature: rumen; material: fiber-attached | host: Bos | place: Iran: Karaj | collected 2018-10
AAGTTTTAGATGAAAATAGAAGATTACTTATTTTTGAACCACATGGTGAAAAATATGAAGAGCTATGTGAGGCAGTTTTATGAAAACACTCGTAATTGATACTTGTACAAATCGCATAATTGTCGCACTTGCGGATAATTCTACGATTTTTTCTTTTTGTAATGAAATAATTGAGAATCAGATGTCAAATGTGATAATGGAAAAAGTCGAAAAATGCTTTAAAGAAGCCAATATGAAACCAAATGATGTAGAACGCGTTTTGGTGGCTGTAGGGCCTGGTTCTTATACAGGCATAAGAATAGGCGTAACGATTGCAAAAACGTATGCATGGGCCTTAAAAAAGGAAATAATCCCTATATCTTCATTAGAAGTTATGATAAGTGGATATGATGATGAAAAGTTACTAGTTCCATACATTGATGCAAGAAGAAATGCTTGCTTTGGAGCCATCTATGATAATAAATTAAATAAGGTATTAAAAGATCAATATATTTCGATGGATAGTTTAAAAAATAAACTAGAAGGCAAAGAATATATATTTGTAAGTGATGATAAATTAGTAGATTCAAATAAACCAAAAATAGATATTATTAAACTTATTAACAAACATCAAAATGACAGAAGCGTTAATCCTCATAGTTTAAATCCAGTTTATTTAAAGAAAACTGAGGCAGAAGAAAATTTAAAACATGATTAGATCACTAGAATTAAATGATATTGAGTTTGTTAATAAACTTATTGATGATAAAAACTATATAGTTAATGAATATGAATTAAACAAGAAATCAAATGTTTATATTTTAAATAATCAAATAGTTGCATTTATCTCATATAAAGTTTTATATGAAAGAGCTGAACTTGATTACATATTTGTTAAGAGTGAAGAAAGAAAAAAAGGAATAGCTTCTCTTTTAATGCAAGAAATGATTCAAGATTGTAAAATTAACAAAGTTGAAACAATTGATTTAGAAGTTAATTCATTAAATGAAAGTGCTATTAAGCTTTATCAAAAATTTGATTTCAATGTAATTGGAAAAAGAGAAAAATATTATAATGGAATAGATGCCTTACTTATGATGAGGGAAGTGAAATAATGAAAGATACATATATTTTTGCAATTGAAAGTAGTTGTGATGAAACCGCTGCAGCAATTGTCAAAAATGGTGAAGAAGTAATTTCTAGTACGATTGCTACTCAGATTGCAACCCATGCCTTATTTGGTGGAGTTGTTCCTGAAATAGCTAGTAGAAAACACATTGAAAATGTAACAATGGTACTAGAAAATACTTTAAAAGAAGCACATATGAAAATGGAAGATATGGATGCAATAGCAGTTACATATGGACCAGGATTAATTGGGTCACTTTTAGTTGGGTTACAGGCAGCTAAAACACTATCTTTTATTTATAACAAACCACTTGTTCCAGTACATCATATAGCTGGACACATATATGCAAATAATATTGAAAAGAAGATGGAGTTTCCACTTATTGCACTTGTCGTAAGTGGCGGCCACACAGAACTAGTTTACATGAAAGATAACTACAGTTTTGAATTCTTAGGTGGTACACTTGACGATGCTGTAGGTGAAGCATATGACAAGGTGGCTAGAGTAGTTGGCCTTCCTTATCCTGGAGGACCAGAAATAGATAAACTTGCACACATAGGTAAAGATACATATGATTTACCTTTACCATTAGATGATGATACATATAATTTTAGCTTCAGTGGGTTAAAAAGTGCCGTTATAAATATTAACCATAACGAATTAGACAGAGGACATACAGTCAGAAAAGAAGACCTTGCTTGTTCTTTCCAAAATCGTGTTGTTGAAATATTAACTAAGAAAACAATGAAGGCTTTAAAAGAAAAAAATGTGCATAATTTAATCGTTGCTGGTGGTGTTGCTGCCAACAAAGGTTTACGTGAAAAATTGACAGAGTTATGTCAAAAAGAGGATGTAAATTTGACAGTTCCTTCGCTCAAGTACTGTACAGATAATGCAGTCATGATTGGAGCAGCTGGCTATTTTGCATATAAATTGGGACGCATTGCAGATCTTAATCTCAATGCAACTGCAACTGACAAATTGAATTAGGAGGAACTTATGAGAACAGTAGGAACAGTAGTACGTGGTATTCGTACACCAATTATTAAAGAAAAAGACAACCTAGAAAAGATTGTTGTTGATTCACTTTTAAAAGCAAGTGAAGCAGAAGGATTTAAATTCAGAGATCGTGATGTTGTAGCTATAACAGAAGCTGTAGTAGGTATTTCTGAAGGCAATTATGCAACAGTTGATCAAATTGGACAAGATGTAAAAAATAAGTTTGGGGTAGATCACATTGGAATTGTTTTCCCAACACCGATGAGTCGTAATCGCTTCTCACTTTTATTAAAAGGATTTGCAAGAGGATGTAAAGAACTTACAATCTTACTTAGTTATCCAGCTGATGAAGTAGGTAACCATCTATTTGATGAAGATGAATTAGAAAACTATGATTTAGATCCATATAGTGACATTTTAGAAGAAGAATCATACAATAAAATGTTTGGTCATTTAGTTCATCCATTTACAGGAATTAACTATGTTGATTTCTTTAAAGAATTAGTTGAAGCAGAAGGATGCAAAGTACACTTCGTATTTGCAAACCATGCATCAGTTATATTAGATTATGTAAAAGATGTAATTGTATGTAATATTCACAATCGTGCAAGAACTAAAAAAGAACTAATTAAGAATGGTGCTAATAAAGTAATTGGAATGGACGAAATATTAACATCTAGTGTTAATGGTAGTGGATATAACTCAAAATATGGCCTACTTGGATCAAATAAATCAACAGAAGAAAGAGTTAAACTATTCCCAGAACATGGACAAGAATTAGTTGAAGCTATTCAAAAGGATTTAAAAGAAAAAACAGGTAAAAATATTGAAGTTATGGTCTATGGAGATGGTGCATTTAAAGATCCAGTTGGAATGATCTGGGAACTTGCTGATCCAGTTGTTTCTCCAGCACATACAGATGGTTTAAATGGAACACCAAATGAGCTTAAACTTAAATTCATTTCAGATAATAAGTTAGCAGATCTTCGTGGTGAAGACTTAATCAAAGCAGTGAAAGAAGAAATCAGAACTAAAGATGCTAACTTAAAAGGTAAAATGGAAACAGAAGGAACTACTCCAAGAAGAATTACAGATTTACTTGGTAGTTTATGCGACTTAACAAGTGGTTCAGGAGACAAAGGAACTCCAGTAGTACTTGTTCAAGGATATTTTGATAATTATGCAACAGAAGACTAATAATTAGTCTTTTTTGCTTGTTTAAATTTGATTAAAGTAGTATTATAGTTCCTATGGAAATATTAGAACTACAAGATAGAATCAATTATACTTTAGATGCTCTTAATAGTGCAAAGTCAATTTCAAAAAAAAGGAGATACTTTGCCTATTTAAGTGGATTAGTATCAATTTATAATAGTATTACGGGTTCAAAAGTTCAGATTGCTGAAATAGATAATCAAAATATAATGAAACCGACATTTTATCAATCATTTATTCATGAAATATCTCGTACAGAAGGACTTTTACTTGGTATAAGTGATGGTATTTTAAGAACTAGGCAAGAAGTTGGTTGTGAATTTCGTCCTCAGTTTTTAGCAAGAACATATGGAAGAAAATATTTAAGTGAAATTCTAGAATCGTTTCTAGCAGATTTAGGTGATAGATTCTATAGACTTTATAAAGAAGCAGAAACTGATGGGAGATTATTCTATAATCAAGAATTTTCAGGTGGCATAACAACGTTTGACTATCCAATGTTAAAATCTTTTATCTTTTTACCAAAAGATCGAGAGACAATTCCATTTTTAATAACAACAGTTCATGAACTAGGTCATGCATTTGATTATGACTATACAAAATGCTCTAGAAAAGCAGTAAACGCTATTAAATTTAATGTAAATATTGAAACTTTTTCAATGTTTTTAGAAATATTATTAATAGAGTATTTAAAACGAATTCATTTTGATCCTGATGAAGTGAAGATGATTGAAGAAAAAATATGCAACGATTTAATAGGTCATGCATCAGAAGTTAACTTTGGTCTATCTTTATCTGAAACATTTATAGATCCAGATTTTAAGCTTGTTCTACGTGATTTAGATGATGCCGCTAGATGCTATGATGAATTTCTTCAAAAATATGGCCTTGAGTATATAAAAGGTGATATCAATTATGAAAATTCAGTTCAATACATGTATGGGGGTTTAATAGCTAATATATATGCTTATTACTATGGTCAAGATCGAAACTTTATAAATGAAATATGTAAACACTTTTTGGACTATGAAGCTTATAGTACTGAAGAAATATTAGAAAGACTTCCATTTGTTAAAGAAGAATTAAATGGATTTCCAATTTTAAGAAAGAAACTAGAACAAGTAAAAGCTAATCAAAATTGATTAGCTTTATAATTGTAAATTAATATCTAATATGTTATAATTTGGGTGGTGAAATTATGGAAGAAAAAGAAAAAAAAGAGGGCGAACAAGAAGTAAAAAAAGACTCCTTAATGTGGAGTGAAGAAGACTATGATGCAATGCAAAGACTTACTGGATTCGATGAAGATAGTGTCGAAGCAGATCAAAAAAAAGGTATAAATCTAATTATTTTTATAATTGTATGTATAGTTTGCTTAGTTGGAGGAATTTTAATTGGTTACAATATTAATAAAAAAGCTCCAGAAGAAAAGCCAGATATAACAGTTATTAAAACTGTTGATGATAAAAAAGTAGAAACGGTAGCAGTATATAATCGTTTAAACGCAAGTGGAGAATTATATCTTTATGTTTTAAACAGTGAAGCCGAAGAAATATCAATTTTAGACTTAACTAATCAAAAATATGCATATCAATATATTGATGAAGATTTATATGTTTTACTTGAAAAAGATGGTTTAAATCTATATGATTATTCATTTAGTAAAGACGGTTATCATCGTGAGTTGGTGCATAAATTTGAATCCGAGTACAATGCCTTCTATTTTAGAAATAGCTTAATTTTAATTAAAAATAAAAATGAGCTTAAATTTTATAATATTGAAGGAACACTTGTTAGTAGTGTAACACTTGATGCTGATCAAATATATGACTATACAGGCGAATATATTGTTTATGCTAAAAATAATAAGATAAATATTTACTATATTAAAACAAACAATATCAAAAGTTTAACTAAAAAAGCATCTTCTTTCTTATATTTAGATAATGATCAAGTATTCTATATCGAAAAGAATAAACTATATAGATATTCAATAATAGGTGATGTTTTAAAAGATATTGCGACAGTCAAAGTAAATACAATTTTTACTAAGATTGAAAGTTATTATATGTTTAATGACGGAAAAACATTATATTACTTTGACAAAGATGTTAAAAAAGTAAAAGACTTTGATTATAATATCAATGAAATAGCTAATTTAGATCGTGATAATTTAGTATTTATTCTTGATGATTATAATACAACAACTTGTTTAATGGATGATAAAAAGTTTGATGTATATAATATTTCATCAAAAGGAATATCTGAGAAAAATATAAGTGGTTGTTTGAATACTCAAGTAATAAATGGATTAATTAATATTAAATAAAAATAGGTTAAAACCTATTTTTTATTGTATTTAAAAAATACTTAATATGTGTTAAAATGAAGTAGGTGATAGTTATGAAAAAACGTATTAGTAATAAACAAGCATTGGCAATATTGTTAACTATTATTGTAGTTATTTCAGGCTATATTGCATATGGCTTAATCAATGAACAAGTTTCAAATACATTTTACTATGTAGTTTTTGATTCAAACGGAGGATCACGCGTTAATACAATCACAGTTAAGTTAAATGAACCAGCAGAAAAACCAGAAGATCCAAAAAGAGAAGGTTATAAATTTAAGTATTGGACTTTAAACAATGTTGAATATGACTTTAATACTAAAGTTCGCAGTAATCTTATTTTGGTTGCTACTTGGGAAGAAAATAAAAAATAGATTTCGGGGGATTTTATGAATTTAGACTTACTTAACGAGTGGCAATTAGATGCAGTCAAAACAACTGATGGGCCACTTTTAATTTTAGCAGGAGCAGGATCAGGAAAAACACGTGTTTTAACATATCGTGTTGCTTATTTAATAAATGAGCATAATGTTGACCCATATAATGTTTTAGCCATTACTTTCACAAATAAAGCAGCAAATGAAATGAAAGAAAGAATAATGGCTATGCTAGGACCTAAAGCATATAATATTCAAATATCGACATTCCACGCTTTAGGTGTTTTAATCATGAAGGAGAACTATGAAAAAGCAGGTTATAAACCCAATTTTACTATCCTTGATAGTGATGATGCATTAACACTTATAAAGAAGATTATAAAGGATTTAAATTTAGATCCTAAGGCATATAATCCAAAGGCTGTTCGTAACCAAATAAGTGGTGCTAAAAATAGTATGCTAACAGCTAAAGAATATGAGAAATATGCAACTACTGAGTTTGAACAAGTAGTCTTAAGAGTTTATGAAAAATATGAAGAAAGATTAGTTATTGATAACTCTCTAGACTTTGATGATCTTCTAATGATGCCAATTAAGATATTTAGAAAATATCCAGAAGTTTTAAAGACTTATCAAGAAAGATTTAAATACATTTTAATTGATGAGTATCAGGACACTAATGAAGCACAATATATTTTAGTTAAAATGCTCTCTGCAAAGTATAAAAATATATGTGTAGTAGGAGATAATGATCAATCTATTTATTCATTCAGAGGAGCTAATTATCACAATATTTTGAACTTCGAAAAAGATTATCCAAACTGCAAAGTAATAATGCTTGAAAAGAACTATCGTTCAACTAAAAATATCTTAAATGCAGCAAATGATGTAATTAAGAATAACAAAGAAAGAAAAGATAAAAATCTATGGACTGATAATGAAGTTGGTTCTAAAATAAAATATCACCGTGCATACGATGAAAAAGATGAAGCATATTATGTAGTTAATGAAGTAAAGAATTTACTTAAAAAGAAAGAAAACCTAAGTGATATTGCAGTTTTATATCGTACTAATGCTCAATCACGTAATATTGAAGAAGCTTTCTTAAAAGAAAACATTCCATATCGAGTAATAGGTGCTTTCTATTTCTATAATAGAAAAGAAATAAAAGATTTAGAAGCTTATTTAAAAGTAATATATAATCCAAATGATGAAGTTAGTTTGCTTAGAATTATAAATGTACCAAAAAGAGGTATAGGAGAAAAAACTATCAACAATTTAGTCCTTAAAGCAAATGATCAAAATGTTAGTTTATTTGATGCTATAGATTCAGGTAAAGAATTATTATTTAAAGAAACGATTAATAGTTTAAAAGAGATAAGTGAAAAATCTACTTTAACAGAACTAGTTGATGCAATTTTAGAAAAAACAGGTCTTAAAAAAGAATTATTAAGTGAAAAATCAATAGAAGCTGATATTAGATTAGAAAACTTAGAAGAATTTAAAACAATTACTAAAACATATGAAGAAAGAGCAGGAGTTGTATCATTAAACGATTTCTTAAACGAAATCTCATTAGTATCAGATGTTGAAGAATATCGCAACAACGATAATGTTGTAACTCTTATGACAATTCATTCAGCAAAAGGACTAGAATTTAAAAACATATTCTTAATTGGAGTTGAAGAAGGAATATTTCCTCATCAAGCAGCTTTCTTTGATTCAAACGAACTTGAAGAAGAAAGAAGACTATGCTATGTGGCAATTACAAGAGCTAAAGAAAAACTTTGGATAATTAATGCCAAAAGAAGAACAATATATGGACTTGATAACGTCAATCCACCAAGTCGCTTTATAGGCGAAATTAATCCAGATTGGTTAGATATTGATGGTGAAGAGGAAAAACCAATCAATAAAGAAAAATCAGCTTATACGATTGATGAAAATATTGTATATAAGACAGGTGAACATATTATGCATAATACCTATGGAGAAGGCGTAATTGTAAGTGTAGCTGATAAGATACTAACAGTTGCATTCCCACATCCAACAGGCATAAAAATGCTAATGAAAGGGCATAGTAGTTTTCATAAAATATAAAAAGAACCATTATCTGGTTCTTTTTGATTTGAAATTTAAATATTTAACTAAGTAATGAACTTCTGGGAGAACTCTCCAGGTAGAAGTCCATAACTTAGGGGATGATTCTAACATTCTAAATCCATGATGATTTTTAATCATATCCAAATCGTTTGGCTCATCTCCAACTGTATATATTGTCTTTGGATCCATCGAAGGATCAACCATTCCAGCAATATCCACTAAAGCCTTACTTTTACTAGCTGTTGTTTTTACAAATAATGAGTTTTTCCAACCAATTGATTCAACCCCTTCAACTTCAGCCATAACACGATGTTGAAATTCATCAAAACTTGCTTCTGGATCCTTCATAACTTCAATTTCAATTGGAGTACTGATTTCTTTATTTAAGATTTCTTTAGCACTAAAATAATGAAATATCCTTAATCCTGGAAAACAAGGTACAAGACTCTTAATATGTCTTAATTGATCATTAGTTAAAGTAGTTTCTTTAACAACATCTAAACTATCATTAAAAATAACAGCTCCGTCATTACAACATAAGTAGTCAAATGAAATATTGAATTTTCTAATTTCTCTACATATAGAAGTAAAAGGTCTACCAGTATTTAAAATAAATATATTTCCAAGACTACGAAACTTTTCAATTTCACGAATGTTGACTTTTAAATCAATAATTCTAGTCTTTAAAGTTCCATCATAATCACTAGAAAGTAGAAACATAAGTATCACCTAGGTAATATATTCTAACATATAAGGTTTTATAAGACAATAAAATTAATAAAATGTTAAAAAAAGAGTTGCAAAAATGAAAAATATGTTATAATATTAGAGTGCAAATGGATTGTTAGCTCAGTTGGTAGAGCAACTGACTCTTAATCAGTGGGTCCAGGGTTCGAGTCCCTGACAGTCCACCATTTAGAAAATAAAGATAGTTTTAACTATCTTTTTTTTGTTATAATATATTTGGTGATACTAATGGATAAATTAGAAAAACTTCAAATTATAATTAACACATCAGATAATATTGTTTTCTTTGGTGGAGCAGGAGTTTCTACTGAAAGTGGACTTAAGGACTTCAGGGGTAAAAACGGAATATATAATAAAAGTACAGAACCGGTTGAATACTATTTAAGTAGTGAATGCTTTTATCTAGAACCCGAAGTATTCTATGATTTTTATAAGAAAAATATGAACTTTTTAGATGCTAAACCAAATAGTTTTCATAAGTATTTAGCAAAACTAGAAGAGAGTGGCAAATTAAAAGCAGTTGTTACTCAAAATATTGATGGATTACATCAAAAGGCAGGAAGTAAAAATGTTCTAGAAATCCATGGAACTATTTATAAAAATCATTGTATCAAATGTAATAAGGAATATGATGCTGAATATGTATTTAAAAGTAAGGGAGTACCTAAATGTGAATGCGGTGGCATTATTAAACCTGATGTAGTTTTATATGGTGAAGCTTTAACTGATGACTATATGAAAGCCTTAAGATATATTGAAAGAGCAGAGACTTTAATAGTTGCAGGAACATCCTTAACAGTAGAACCAGCTAGTAGTTTAGTAAGATACTTTAAAGGACCTAATTTGGTTATCATTAATAATGAACCAACTAAGTATGATCACATAGCTGACCTAGTTATAAATAGTAATTTAAAGGATGTTGTAAGTAAGTTAAAATAATTTCTAATTTTGCTTAACACCCAAACATTTGTGTGCTATAATTTAAATAAGATGGAGGTTTTAAGATGAAGGTAAAATTATTATTAGGAAGCGATAAAAAAAGCGTTACAAAAAGAATAAAAACGGTAGCAGCAGCTGGAAAACTTTCAAGATTTCCAGGTAAAGTAACAGAAGTTTATAATACTTGTGATGATGTTGAAAAGAACAAAAGATTCATCAATAGAGTAATAGGTATGGGTCATGAATCAATCACTGATCATGATTATTTAGTATTCGCAATTGAAGATGTTTCTCCAATCATTGAGCAAATATTAATTGAAGAAAGAATTGTTTCTTTCACGATTAAGTCAAGAAGAGAAGTTAACTTTAGTAATGCTGGTTATTATGTACCTAATTTCAGAGATAAAGATCATAATGTTTTAAAAAATAATAGAACATTAAAGAGAATGTATCATGAACATATGAAATATGTTTTTGGTGCTTATAGTGAATTAATTGAAATGGGATTAAAAAAAGAGGATGCAAGATTTGTTCTTCCATACTCATTTCATAGTAATATCATAATGGGTTGCGATGCTCATGTTTTAAAGGAGTTAATCGTTCGTTTCACTAAGGGAAAAGAAAGTCAAATTGCTGAAGTAAGAGAACTAGGCAACAAATTATATGAAATAGCAGCTAAATATGTTCCATATTACAAGGAAGTAATAGACGCTGCACCAGCTCCTGAAACTGATCAAGTAGCTGATTTCTTAAGAAAATATATTGATGATGATACTTATGAAGTGCCATCAAAAGTTCAATTGATTTCAGCCCCAGAAGATGCAGATAAAGAAATAATTGTAAGTGCAATTATGAGAGTTTATAATTATCCGCTTGATAAGGCTTTAGAATACTACGATATGGTATTTAAAGGAAATCCTGAATTGCAAAAAGATTTGATGCGTCAAATTTTAACCAATGGTGGAAAAGAATTTGATCAAGTTAATTTTAGATTTGATGTTCCAATTTCACTTGCAGTTTTAACTCATTTAACTCGTCATCGTACACATGAGTTAATGGTTCCAGATTTTCTTCCAATAAGAGATTTAACTAAGTATCGTGTACCGCCAACTTTAAATGCAGAGCAAAAAGCAAAGTTTGCTGAGATATATGATAAAAATCAAGAAATGTATCTAACATTCAAGAAAATGGGAGTATGTGACGAAGATTTAATATATTTCTATTTAGCAGGTACAATGATAAATGTAACAACTAATATGGATGGAAAAACATTATCTCATATTGCTCGCTTGAGAATATGTACAAAAGCTCAATGGGAAATAAGAGGTATAGTAGGAGAGATGCGTTCATTAGTTTTAGAAAAAGCACCAATATTTGGTAGTCTACTAGGACCTGATTGTGAAATCTTCTTAGAATGTCATGAAGGAAAAGAAAGTTGTGGTAAAGTCAATGTACTAAGGGAGAGAGCAAAAAATGAGAGGTAAGTTGATAGTAATAGAAGGAACTGACTGCTCAGGTAAAGAGACTCAAACAAATATGACGATAGAAAAACTAAATAAGGAAGGAATTCCAGTAAGTAAATTTAGTTTTCCAGCATATGATACTCCAACAGGAAGAATTATAGGTGGACCTTATCTTGGCAAATCATACATATGTGATGGATGGTTTCCAGAAGGAGCAATTAATGTCGATCCAAAAGTAGCATCACTCTATTATGCTGCCGATCGTAAATATAATATTGCTCAAATAGAAGAGAGATTAAATGCAGGTGCTAATGTTATATTAGATAGATATATCTATTCAAATATGGCTCACCAAGGTGGAAAAATAAGTGATCCAAACGAAAGAAATGAAATGTATAGATGGTTGGAAAAATTAGAGTTTGATCTTCTAGGACTTCCACATGCAGATATAAGAGTGTTCCTACATATGCCATTTGAAGCATCATTAGCATTAAAAGCAGGAAGAACTGAAGCATTAGATGAACATGAAAGAAGTAAGGATCATCTAATTAAAGCCGAAACTGCATATGTAGAAATAGCAAAGAAGTATGATTTTAATACAATTGAGTGTACTGATGGTCAAGCTGTTAGAACAATTGAAGACATAAATAATGAATTATACAATTATTTAAAAAAACAATTGAAAGCACCAGTAAAAAGCATATAAAAAAAGGAATGTTTAATTCCTTTTTTTACGTCTCTTCATATTCCCAATCTTCCCAATCTTCTACTTTGAGAGATTTCATATATTCTGTATATTCTGCAGGTTTATATACTGAACCAGCGAACCATACTTCTCTAGTGCTTTTGTCGACTATTAAATATAAGTAAGGCTTATTAAATGTTAAATCAATCTTAATAATGCGATTTTCAGGTATTTTGAATGTGTATTCATATCCACAATCGCCACCACCAGCACCTCCCAATGCAGTAACAGCAGCAGCTTTGATTCCTGAGTTTGAAAATTCAATAGTTGCTTTATGTAAGGCATCACTAATGAATGATTTTTCAGTTGTTAAATTAGACAAATCTGCTTTTTCTGGATCAAATACATCTTTAATACCTAATTTTTTCAAATCGCCAATTAAGTCTAGTTTGTAGTCATATTTAAACATTGGGATATATCCTGTTATTTCAGTAATATATCCGTCCTTAAAGCTTTCTTTTTTAATAGGTTTAATTTTATTTATTAATTCCGTTATACTAGCAGAATTATTATTCTTAATAAAACTAGAAAGTTCTGTTTTTGTTGGCATAATTGCAATATATTGCAAAGTCATTCCAGAATATTCTTTTAAATCTTTAGAAAATACTTTAACATCATCATCAACATAGAATGAGAAGTCTGTTGAACTATCAACTTGATTATAATTCTCGTTGATATCTTTTATATAAGTATTTACAAGTGTTTCAGGATCAGGATCTTTTTCTGAGTTTGGATCCTCTGGATCATAGCAAGATTCTTCGGCAGCATCATTATCAAGCCATCTTTGATAATCAGTGCCAATCATTTCTCTTACTTTACTTTCTCCCATTTCTTTTACAAGGTCATATCTATTGGCAACAGCTCCAATTTCGGCAGCAGCTGTATCCATTGAATTATTAAATTTTAGCCTAGTGAATGCTTCGTCACCTTTGGCTTCAAACATACCTCTAATTGATTTATAATAGTCCTCATGACTGTAAGTAACATCCCAACTCCAGTCTTCTGGTTGTATTTTTTGAACCCATTCCATATCAATAGCTAAAGCATTTACTAAAATATAGTCTTGATTAGATATATCTTGTAATAAGTTGCTAATTAGTTTAAATGTTTTTTCACTTATCCAATTATTAACTTTAGTTGGAGTTTCAAATGAGTCATAAACAACAGCTGCATTATATTCTTTTGTTAATGCATTAATATAAGTATCTTTAATAAATTTCTTATATGAGTCTTTAATAAATATGGCATTTGCAAAAGACATATTTGCATTGTTAGGATATTTCTTTGGAGTATAATCTCCAACAATTCTCTCAATTTGTTCTTTAGTTGTACCATTAGCTCCTTCTTTAAGCATTTCAAGAGCATACTTAATTGAAAGAGGACTATAAATAACATTTTCCTTGCTGTTTTCTAACTTCAAGAATTGTAAATCAAAGTCTCCTATAGCATTACCTTTAATTTGGTAAGCTAAATAATTAGTTGGGTCTTCCTCAACTTCTTCTGTATTTGGTTTTTCTTCTGGCTTCTCAGCAGGTTTCTCCTCTTTATTACCTAATGTGAAGTAAAGGAAAACACCTAACCCAGCTAGCAATAATACTAAAATAATAACCAAAACTACCATTTTCCCATTTGATTTTTTCTCAACTGGTGGTTCATCTTGATGTTCTATTTCAGTACTTTGATAATTTTCGACATTTTCAGGACCTACATAATTTTCATCTTGAACTTGTTCTTCTGAAACATTATTCATGTCTTGATTCATAACAGGTTCTTCAGAAATATTATTTTCAGGTTCATTAACATTTTGAACATTATCATTTTCATTAAAATTGTTATTCTCTTGTTCCATTTTAAATCT
>JAEEGL013035858.1_pt1 | contig 13904 bp, 13 predicted proteins | sample 9134231 | NCBI WGS metagenome assembly JAEEGL01 (sample SAMN16246548, study PRJNA631951) | gut metagenome | biome: gut microbiome; feature: rumen; material: fiber-attached | host: Bos | place: Iran: Karaj | collected 2018-10
CCAACGAGATCGGCGAGGCCACCGCTGAAAAGATGCTCACCGCCCGCCTGGTGGTGTGGAGCCAGCACGGCATCTATGGGGCAGGCAAGGATCTGGACGAAACCTTCGGCCTGATCGAAACCGCTGAAAAAGCTGCTGAAATCTATATGAAAATCGCTCATCTGCCGTTGATCAACACCATTACAGACGATCAGATGCATCAGCTGGAGGAGCGGTTCGGCATCAGAGCCCGCGAGGGTTACCTGGATTGAAGGGGAGCGTGAACCATACGGGCGGGAACGAAGAAGTGCACCGCCTGCCGGGATACTCCGGGTTCGCCGGCAGGAATGATTATTGCCGGGGAAATCAATAAAACTTTTGCTGCTATTTCAATAAATGTTTTTCCGCTGTTTCCCCGCATAAACCTATTGACACAGGCGAAAGGCGTTGTTAGAATTCACGTAATTTCACAGCAAACCGTTGAAGCGGAGATCAAAGCGGCTATGCCCTTACAGAGAGTCCGGGGAGCTGAAAACCGGGCAGGAAACAAACCGCCAAATGGACCGCGGAGGGCGCAGTCAAAAGCCGGCAGGCTGAGTATTCTGCGACGTGGAGGCATACGTCAGTTGCCGGGAATATGAAATGTATTCCGCAGAGGGCACGGGAAACCGTGAAACAGGGTGGTACCGCGAATGTAATTCGTCCCTGGCAGAAAGATTTCTGTCGGGGTTTTCTTTTATCCCGGCTGCAAGGAGGAACGCTTATGAAGATCACGCCCGCACCGGAGGAAATATCCCGCTACAGGGAAACAGGACTGTACAAGGTTGTCCCTGTCAGATGCGAACTGCTGGCGGACATCTGCACACCAATCCAGGCAGTCAGAAAGCTGAAGAATGTTTCCAGCCACTGTTTCCTGCTGGAATCCGCCGAACCGCAGGAAAAATGGGGACGCTATACCTTCCTGGGTTTTGATCCGAAACTGAGCATTACCTGCTCGGACGGAGAAATGCGGGTTGGAGACCTGAAACTGAAGACGGAAAATCCCTCCGCCGTGCTGCGCCAGATCCTGGCGGAGTACAGAAGTCCCCGGATTCCCGGGATGCCGCCGTTCACAGGCGGACTGACCGGATATTTTTCCTACGATTACCTGAACTATTCGGAGCCCACCGTCCGGCGGGATACGGAGGACACGGAACACTTCCAGGACGTGGACCTGATGCTCTTTGACAAGGTGATCGCCTTTGACAACCTGCGCCAGAAAATCATCCTGATCGTCAACGTCCGACTGACGGAAGGAGATGCCGGATACCACCGGGCGGAAATGGAACTGATGGAACTGCGGCGCCTGATTACGGAAGGCGCCGAGGCGAAAGATGAACCTGGCCGGATGACAGGACCTGCAACGCCGCTGTTCGACAAAAACGCCTACTGCGCCATGGTGGAAAAAGCCAGGCATTATATCAAAGAAGGTGATATCTTCCAGATCGTGCTGTCCAACAGGATGAGCGCGCCGTTTGAAGGAAGCCTGCTGAATACCTACCGGATTCTGCGGACGGTCAATCCGTCCCCCTACATGTTCTACTTCTCCGGGACGGACGTGGAGGTGGCAGGCGCCAGCCCGGAAACACTGGTAAAGCTGGAGGACGGCGTGCTTCACACCTTCCCGCTGGCCGGGACGCGACCGCGGGGAAAGACACCGGAGGAAGACTTGCAGCTGGAGGAGGAACTGCTGCGGGACGAAAAGGAACTGGCGGAGCACAATATGCTGGTGGACCTGGGACGGAACGACATCGGAAGGATTTCCCGTTTCGGAACGGTGCAGGTGGAAAAATTCCACCAGATATTGCGGTTTTCCCACGTGATGCACATCGGATCCACAGTCCGCGGGGAAATCCGGGAAGACAGGGATGCGCTGGACGCCATCGAGGCGGTACTGCCGGCCGGTACGCTGTCCGGGGCACCGAAAATCCGCGCATGCCAGCTGATCGGCGAGCTGGAGAACAGCAAACGGGGAATTTACGGCGGAGCGATCGGCTATATTGACTTTGCCGGAAACATGGACACCTGTATCGCAATCCGGATCGCATACCGGAAGAACGGGCGGGTATTCGTCCGATCCGGCGCGGGAATTGTGTACGACTCCGTGCCGGAGAAGGAGTACGAGGAAAGCCTGAACAAAGCCAGGGCCGTGCTCAACGCACTGGAAACGGCGGGAAAGGAGATGGGCTAATGACGCTGCTGATTGACAATTACGACAGCTTTTCATATAACCTGTATCAGTTGATCGGAGAGCTGAATCCGGATATCCGCGTGATCCGGAACGATGAAATGACGGCGGAGGATATCCGGGCGCTGAAGCCGGAACGGATTATCCTGTCGCCCGGGCCGGGAAGGCCGGAAGACGCAGGAATCACGCTCCGGGCTGCCGGGGAACTGGGGACGAATATCCCGCTGCTGGGCGTGTGCCTCGGACACCAGGCCATATGCGCGGCCTTCGGGGCAGAGGTGACTTATGCGAAGGAACTGATGCACGGCAAGCAGTCCATGGTCCGGCAGGAAGGGAACAGTCCGCTGTTTGCTGACTGTCCGGAAAGATTCCCGGTAGCGCGGTATCACTCCCTGGCAGCTGCGTCGGAGACAATACCGGACTGCCTGCAGGTGACCGCCCGGACGGATGACGGGGAAGTGATGGCAGTACAGCACCGGGAATACCCGATCTACGGGGTACAGTTTCATCCGGAGAGCATTCTGACACCGGACGGAAAAAAGATGCTGAAAAGGTTTATGGCACTGTGACGGGCATCTTATCCCAGTTGCCTATCCGGGGCATCTCCCTTCAAAGGGAAACCGTAAAAAATGAAAAGGAGAGAGCAACCATGATCAAGGAAGCTATTGTGAAGATCGTCAACAAGGAAGACCTGACCTACGAGGAAGCATATACCGTGATGAACGAGATCATGAGCGGGGAGACGACGCCGACCCAGAACGCCGCGTTCCTGTCCGCCCTGTCCACCAAGAGCGCCCGGGCGGAAACCACGGACGAGATCGCAGGCTGCGCGGCAGCGATGCGGGAAAAAGCTGTCCGGGTGGAAGCAGGGAACGACCTGTTCGAGATTGTCGGCACCGGCGGCGATAATGCGCACAGCTTTAATATTTCCACTACCTCCGCCCTGGTGGCAGCAGCCGGCGGGATGCGGGTTGCCAAGCATGGAAACAGGGCAGCTTCCAGCAACAGCGGCACGGCGGACTGTCTGGAAGCACTGGGCGTGAATATCGACCAGAATCCGGAAAAATGCGTTGAGCTGCTGGAACAGGCAGGAATGTGCTTCTTTTTCGCACAGAAGTATCACACATCCATGAAATACGTAGGTGCGATCCGGAGAGAACTAGGTTTCCGCACGGTGTTCAATATCCTGGGACCGCTGACAAACCCCGGCCATCCCGCCATGCAGCTGCTGGGTGTATATGACGAATACCTGGTTCAGCCGCTGGCACAGGTGCTGATGAACCTGGGCGTGAAACGCGGCCTGGTGGTTTACGGGCAGGACAAGCTGGATGAAATCTCCCTGAGCGCGCCGACTACAGTATGTGAATTCCAGAACGGATGGATGAAGAACTATACGATCACACCGGAGCAATTCGGCCTGACGCGCTGCGAAAAACAGGACCTGGCGGGCGGTACCCCGGCGGAGAACGCGGCGATCACCCGGGCCATCCTGGCAGGAGAAAAAGGGCCGAAACGGGATGCGGTGCTGATGAACGCAGGCGCGGCCCTGTATATCGGCGGAAAGGCGGAAAACATCGGGAAGGGCATCCGGCTGGCCGCAGAGCTGATTGACAGCGGCAAGGCGGCGCGGACGCTGGAAAAACTGATTGAGGTTTCAAACGCATGAATATACTGGAGCGACTGGCGGAACTTTCCCGGGACCGGGCGGAAAGAGACCGGGCGGAGATCCCGGAGGGAAAAATGCGGGAACAGGCAAAAGCCCTGGGCCCAGGCGGCGGTGAAGCGTTTACCGCCGCGTTGAGAAAACCGGGCATCTCCTTCGTCTGTGAAATCAAAAAGGCATCCCCCTCCAAAGGACTGATCTCTCCGGACTTCCCATACATGAAAATCGCCGGGGATTATGAACAGGCCGGGGCGGACTGCATTTCCTGCCTGACGGAGCCGGAATACTTTTTCGGATCGGACCAGATCTTCCGGGAGATCCGGAAAGCAGTGAGCCTGCCGATGCTGCGCAAGGATTTCACTGTCTGCCTTTACCAGCTGGACCAGGCTCGGGTAATGGGTGCGAACGCCGCCCTGCTGATTGTTTCCCTGATGGATGAAAAAAAGCTGGCTGCGCATCTGGAAAGGTGTGCCGAACTGGGGATTGCAGCGCTGACGGAAACCCATGACGAGCATGAAATCCGTACCGCTGTTGCCGCCGGAGCGAAGATTATCGGAGTGAACAACCGGAACCTGAAGAATTTCACAGTGGACTTTGACAACGCTGCACGGCTGAGGGACCGGATCCCGCCGGAATGCGTATATGTGGCGGAGAGCGGAATCAGGACGCCGGAGGACGTGGACCGGTTGCGGAAGATCGGCGCGGATGCCGCGCTGATCGGCGAAACACTGATGCGGGCTGCGGATCCGGGAATGATGATCCGGCAGTTGAAGGGGGAAACCGCATGACACAGATCAAGATGTGCGGGATCCGGCGGACGGAGGATATTGAAGCCGTCAACCGGCTGAAACCCGATTATATCGGCTTTGTGTTCTTCCCGGGCAGCAAGCGGTATGTGACACCGGGGACAGCGGAGACGCTGCGGGAAAACCTGGCTCCAGGGATCAAAGCTGCGGGCGTGTTTGTGGACGAATCGCCAGAAGCAGTTGCCCGATTGCTGGAGGAGCAGGTGATCGACTGCGCGCAGCTTCACGGACATGAAGACGAAGCCTACCTGGCTGAATTGAGGAAGAGGACGGACAAGCCGCTGATCCAGGCCTTCCGGATCCGGACCGTGGGGGATCTGCGGAAGGCGCAGCAATCTTCCGCGGACGTGATCCTGCTGGATGCCGGCGCGGGCGACGGAAAAACCTTTGACTGGCGGATGCTGCAGGAAACGGAGAGACCGTATTTCCTGGCAGGCGGACTGACTCCGGACAACGTGTTCCGGGCAGTCCGGGAGCTGAAGCCCCGGGGTGTGGACGTTTCCTCCGGCATTGAGACGGACGGATGGAAGGATCCCGTGAAAATGTGCGCGTTTATCCGCGCGGTAAGGGAGGCAGAAAAACTATGACCAATCCAAAGGGACGATTCGGGATTCACGGCGGGCAGTATATCCCGGAGACGCTGATGAACGCCGTGATTGAACTGGAGAAAGCCTATAACCGGTATAAGGCGGATCCGGAATTCAACCGGGAACTGACCGCACTCCTGAATGACTATGCAGGCAGGCCTTCCCGGCTGTACTATGCTGAAAAGATGACGAAGGACCTGGGCGGGGCAAAGATCTACCTGAAACGGGAGGACCTGAACCACACCGGTGCCCATAAGATCAACAACGTCCTGGGGCAGGCACTCCTGGCGAAGAAGATGGGCAAGACCCGCCTGATTGCTGAAACCGGCGCGGGCCAGCACGGCGTAGCCACTGCCACAGCCGCGGCGCTGATGGGGATGGAATGCGTGGTATTCATGGGCGAGGAGGACACGGTCCGCCAGGCGCTGAACGTATACCGGATGCGCCTGCTGGGGGCGGAGGTCATTCCGGTGAAAACCGGCACCGCCACTCTGAAAGACGCGGTGAGTGAGGCCATGCGGGAGTGGACCCGCCGGATTGACGATACACATTACTGCCTGGGATCCGTCATGGGGCCCCATCCCTTCCCGACGATCGTCCGGGACTTCCAGGCCGTGATCTCCAGGGAAATCAAAGAACAGCTGATGGAGAAGGAAGGCCGGCTTCCGGATGCGGTGATCGCATGCGTCGGCGGCGGAAGCAATGCTATTGGCAGCTTTTACCACTTCATTGAGGACCGGTCTGTCCGGCTGATCGGCTGCGAGGCCGCCGGCCGCGGTATCGACACCTTTGAAACTGCGGCGACGATCAATACCGGACGGCTGGGTATTTTCCACGGCATGAAGAGCTATTTCTGCCAGGATCAGTACGGTCAGATCGCGCCTGTTTATTCCATTTCCGCGGGACTGGACTATCCCGGTGTCGGCCCGGAGCACGCCTGGCTGCACGATATCGGACGGGCGGAATATGTACCGGTGACGGATGAAGAGGCTGTCTGCGCCTTTGAATACCTGGCGAAAACAGAAGGCATTATTCCTGCTGTGGAATCTGCCCATGCGGTTGCCTACGCCCGAAAGATGGCTCCGGAGATGAAGCCGGACCAGATTATCGTAATCACCGTATCCGGGCGCGGCGACAAGGACTGTGCCGCCATCGCACGCTACAGAGGGGAGGATATCCATGAGTAAGATCGCATCCGCGTTCAGCCATGGCAAGGCATTTGTAACCTTCATAACCTGCGGTGATCCGGACCTGGAGACCACAGGCAGGGCAGTGCGCGCCGCCGCAGAGAACGGCGCGGACCTGATCGAGCTGGGAATTCCCTTCTCTGATCCGACGGCGGAAGGCCCGGTGATCCAGGAAGCTAACCTTCGGGCACTGCAGGGCGGGGTGACCACCGATCTGATATTTGCGTTCGTGAAGGAACTGCGGAAGGACGTTACGGTGCCGCTTGTGTTTATGACCTATGCCAACGTCATCTTCTCCTACGGCGCGGAAAGGTTTATCGCTGCCTGCGCGCAGAACGGGATTGACGGGCTGATCCTGCCGGATCTGCCATTTGAGGAAAAGGATGAATTCCTTCCGGTTTGCCGGCAGTACGGCGTGGATCTGATCTCACTGATTGCGCCGACATCGGAGCACCGGGTGGCGATGATCGCCCGGGAAGCGGAGGGGTTTATCTACCTGGTTTCCAGCCTTGGCGTGACAGGAACCCGCAGCGAGATTACAACGGACCTGAAGCCGATTATCCGCACGATCCGGGAGAACGCAAAGGTTCCGGTGGCGATCGGCTTCGGAATATCAACGCCGGAACAGGCAAAATCCATGGCCGCGCTTTCTGACGGCGCCATCGTGGGTTCCGCTATTGAGAAGATCCTGGCCCGCTACGGAAAAGAAGCGCCGGAGCATATCGGCGCATTTGTCAGATCCATGAAGGACGCAATCATCAATCCGGAATGAAACGGAGGAATGCATATGATCCGCCAGTTGTCCATTTTTGCAGAAAACAGGCGCGGCGCCATGAGCCGGATTACCCAGATCCTGTATGACGCCGGTATCAACATGAACACGCTGATCACCAACGACAGCGCCGAATTCGGTATCATCCGCATGCTGGTATCCGATACGGACAAAGCGGCGGATGTGCTGCAGAACGCGGGATATATGTGCCATGCGGACGCGGTGGCCGCCGTGGAGATCGGAGACGAATGCGGCAGCCTGAACCGTCTGCTTTCCGTGATCAGTGACGGAAATATCAATCTGGACTATCTGTATGTGACCTACAATACGCTCAGCCGGCTGCCGGTGGCCATCCTGAGGACATCCGACCTTCCGGAGGTGGAGAGTTTTCTGCAGGGCCGGGGCTACAACACGCTGAAACGGATTGACTGAAAAATGAATCGGTCTGCAGTGCCTCCGGATGGGACACCTTATCTGATACAGGAGATGATCCGTATGGCAGTAATAAGGTTTCGATGCCTGCTTTTATGTATTTTTCTTCTTTGCGAAAGCCTGGCCGCTGTGCCGGGCGCCGGGGCGGAAGCAGTAAGCAGCGGGGAAGAGCGGATTGTTTCGCTGGATGATCTGGCCGGGCGGATATAGCTGTGCAGACCGGCATGATCTGCGACGTTCTGGCGCAGCGGCGTATCGCGGATGTCAGAATCCAATACTACAATACCCAGACAGATGCGCTACTCGCTCTGGAAACAGGCAAGGCAAAGGGCTGGTGCTGTGACGAGCCTGTTGCGCGTTATATGGGGATTACGCATTCCAATGTGATTATCCTGGAGGAAGAACTTGTCAAAAGCGACCTGGCGGCGGTGTTTCCGAAAACCCGGGAAGGGCAGAAACTGCGGGATCAGTACAGCGCATTTGTGGAAGAACTGTGGGCGAACGGAACGATGGCCCAGATCGACTCAGTCTGGTTCAGCACGGATGAGGAGAAACGCAAAGTTCTTGATTATTCTTCACTTCCCGATACAAACGGTACCCTGATCATGGCGACGGATACCACCATCCCACCCTTTTCCTTCGTGAAGGACGGCCGGCCGATGGGCTATGATATCGACGTGGCTGCCCGGTTCTGCCAGGCGAACGGATACCGGCTTCAGGTTGTTCAGATGAGCTTCGACAGTATTCTTGCAGCCGTACAGACCGGCAAATGCGATTTTGCCGCCAGCAGCATTACCATTACCGATGAACGGAAGGAAAGCGTACTTTTCTCCACTCCGGATTATCGGGGCGGCGTGGTGATGGCGGTTCTGAAGGATGCATCTGCCGTTGTTTCTGAAAACGTCTCCTTCTGGGAAGGAATCACGTCCGGTTTTGAGAAAACCTTCATCCGGGAAGACCGATGGAGGCTTTTTGCGGACGGTATGCTGACCTCCCTGATCATCGCGCTGCTGTCCGTTCTGCTGGGTACGCTTCTTGGCTTCTGCGTCTATATGCTGTGCAGGAACGGAAATCCTGCCGCCAACGGCGTGACACGCTTCTGTATGTGGATTGTGCAGGGAATGCCTGTTGTCGTACTGCTCATGATCCTGTATTACATTGTTTTCAGCGGCGTATCCGTCAGCGGCGTAACCGTTGCGGTGGCCGGTTTCACCCTCACCTTCGGATCGGCGGTTTTCAGCCTGCTGAAAATGGGCGTTGGTACGATTGACCAGGGTCAGTATGAATCCTCCTTTTCTTTGGGATTTTCCAGCCGCACCACCTTTTTCCGGATCATCCTGCCTCAGGCGCTTCCCCATATCCTGCCTGCCTATAAGAGTGAAATCGTGACGCTGATCAAGGCTACGGCAGTGGTTGGCTATATCACCGTTCAGGATCTGACCAAGATGGGGGATATCGTGCGCAGCCGTACCTATGAGGCTTTTTTTCCGCTGATTGCCGTAACGGTTATCTATTTTCTGATGGAGGGTTTTCTGGTCTACATTGTCAGCCGGATCCAGATTTGCGTGAACCCAAAGCGGCGGAAACCGGAAAGCATTCTGAAAGGGGTGATCCCGGATGATCAGGATTGAGAATCTGAAGAAAATCTACGCGAATGCGGTTCCCCTGCAGGATGTATCCGTTGAAATCAATGACGGGGATGTGATTTCCGTCATCGGACCTTCGGGAACGGGGAAAAGCACGCTGCTGCGCTGCATCAGCCTTCTGGAAAAACCTACAGAAGGCAGCATTCTGATCGACGGCGTTGACGTGGCGGATCCGAAATGTGATCAGGAAAAAGTAAGACGGAAGATGGGCATGGTTTTCCAGTCCTTCAATCTTTTCAGTCATATGACCGTGATCGAGAATATCATGCTGGCGCCGCGGCTTCTGCTGCACAGGAGCCGGCAGGAAGCATACAACGAAGGGATGCGTCTTCTGCGCATGGTCGGTCTGGCGGAGAAAACCCTGAACTACCCGGACGAACTGTCCGGCGGTCAGAAGCAGCGTATTGCCATCGCCCGCACCCTGGCGATGGACCCGGAGATTATTCTGTTTGACGAACCCACCAGCGCACTGGATCCCACCATGGTCGAGGAAGTGCAGGCCGTGATCCGGGATCTGGCAAAGACAGGCAAGACGCTTCTGATCGTAACGCATGAGATGAACTTTGCCCGGAGTATCAGCAACCGAATCCTATTTATGGATGAAGGAAGAATCTGCGAGGACGGAACGCCTGAACAGATATTTAGCAATCCACAGAACGAAAGGACCCGCCGCTTTATCCAGAAACTCAAGGTGCTGGAGCTGAGCATTCCAAACCGGGATTATGATTTTCCTGCCATGTACAGTGAAATTCACAAATATTGTGTGAAAAACCGGATTCCCTGGAAAACAACGCAGTATATCCATATGGCTTTCGAGGAAATGATCCGGCAGCTGGCATCTCCTGCTTTGCAGCCACCGGGTATCCAGGCAGTCATTGAGTATTCGGAATCCGAGGAAACCGTGGAAATGATCATTCGCTACTCCGGCACGGCTTTCAATGTAATCTCCGAAGGGGAGGAGCTTTCCATGAATGTGCTGAAGAGCACCATGCCGGAGATGACGTATTCCTTTGACCCAAACGCGGAATATTCCAACCGGGTTCTGATCCGCTGGCATTGCTGATGGGGGCTGCCCACAACCCGACAAAACCGATAATGCTCCTCCAAAGTTGGACAGCATGCAGAAAACTTGGGGGTTGTTGGCCGGTCTGCGGACATGATATAATCTGATTAATCCTGAAACACAGTTCCATATGATGATGCGAGATGGGCAGACATGCGGAAAAGCCGCCGGACCGGGGAGGAAGCAGAAACATGTATTACAACGAAATTTCGGGAGTCAGCGTATCAGCACTGGGAATGGGCAATATGCGACTTCCCAAGATTGAGAATCAGGGAGAAAAAATCGACCGGGAAAAGGCACAGGAAATCATTGACTATGCCATGAGCCACGGGATTACCTATTATGATACCGCATACCGCTATCACGGGGGCGAATCGGAACGCTTCATCGGAGAAGCGTTGAAGAAATACCCCAGGGACAGCTTCCTGCTGGCCAGCAAATTTCCCGGCCACATGATGGAAAAGAAAGAAAACGGGATCATGGGATTTACCAGTATGCTGGCCGGGCACCCTGATTCAACCGTTGATGCGGTTTTCCATGAACAGCTTGAGAAATGCCAGGTGGATTATTTTGATTTTTATCTGCTGCACAACGTGTGTGAAAATTCGCTGGCGTTTTATTACGATCCGGAGATCCGGATCGTTGATTACCTGCTGAAGCAGAAAGAACTCGGCCGGATCCGACATCTTGGCTTCAGTTCCCATGCTGTATCAGCTGCCACGATCGACGAGTTCCTGACCCGATATGAGGGCCTGTTTGAGTTTGTGCAGATTCAGCTTAATTATCTGGACTGGATCCTGCAGGACGCGAAGAGCAAGGTTGAAGTGATCGCAAAACACGGACTGAAGATTGTGGTTATGGAAGGCATCCGGGGCGGAAGACTCGCCTCGCTTCCGGAGGAACAGGCGGCCAAACTCCGCAGGGTGCGGGAGGAGGATTCCGCGGCAAAATGGGCGCTCCGCTGGCTTCAGGGGATTCCTGAGGTGGCAGTGGTCCTGTCCGGTATGTCCACGATGGATCAGATCACTGAAAATGTGGAAACATTCAGGGAGCATAACCCGGTCAGCGAAGCGGAAAAAGCGCTCCTGACGGAGGTGGCGGAAACGATGCTGTCCTGGGTGCCGTGCACAGCCTGCCGGTATTGCACGGAAGGCTGCCCCACGGGACTGGAAATTCCCAAAATCATTGCGGCATACAACGGCGTGAAGAACGGAGACCATATGGCATGGTATAACCCGGCTGACAGGGGCGAGGCTATGGATCCGGCCCGCTGTATCGGCTGCAGGAGCTGTACATCCATTTGCCCACAGAATATCGCGGTGCCGGAGATTATGGCGGAATTTGCCGGGATGATGAAAAACCGGGGAAAGTAAACAATCCCCGGATCGCGAGCGGAAAAACGCCGGAATACAATCTCTCCAAAATGAAACAGTGAAACAGTGATCCCGGATGGCACTGAGGAAACACTGCGCACGTTCGGCAGCCGGATGTGCGCAGAAAGCATTCGGCGTATTCTCTTTCACAATTCTGTTAAGGCGTTGAGACTATCCTTTTTATTCGAATTCGATAATGGCAAAGTATTTTCCACTATATATAGTGGCAGTGATTATTTCATGAATACTACATTTATACATATTCCACACATTCTATATCGTTTTTGAGCTTTTTGTGTCCGAAATAGGTCCGCCAATCTGACTAGCATCTTTTGCTATGAGCAATTTACTTAACCAATTATTTCGTTATGTCTCGTCAAAACTCCTGCTAATGTTTTCGTCAATGGCAGATTGTTGAAATGAATCACGTATGTCAGCAATTTCCTCTTCAGTAAAAAACTCAATACCTGAATGGCGTTCTAACACATTACGATTACGTGTTTTGGAAAGCCCGAGCAACCAGTCTGTTGAAACATTACATGCCTGGGCAACAGAAAGAATGTTGGTTCCGCTTGGATCATGGCCGCTGTCTAGATAGCTTTTAAAAATCGACCGTGACATACCGCATTTATCAGCAAATTTCTGTTGGTTCATCTTCGGGTCTTCCTTTTTGGCTTCTTCGTATAGCCGTTTAAGGCGTCTGCCAAAGCCGTTGTCCTCTACACGAGCCATTATAATACCATTCCTCCAAATATAGATCTGAGCGGCAGCTCTCACCTGCTTCATCAGACATGAAGGGGAAGAAAAACGCGGCCCGAGGGGCCGCGCCGGAATGCACGTTTATATGACTGTCAGCACGACGACCGCAAGGGCAGTCTTGCCGGTGACGGGGTTCGAGGCCAGGCAGCGGATAAAAGCGTGTATGGTGTCCCCATTCGGCAGGGGTTCCTGCAGGTTTTCCCATCCGCCCCCGTCCCGGCGGCGGATGACGGCTTCCACAAAGGGACTCGTCTGTGCCGGGTCGTCCAGGGGCATGGCGTTTTGCGGATTCTCCTCCAGCCTGAAACCGATGTGCCGGGCCAGGAATTCGCGGTAGCTCCGGTTGGCGCGGATGATGACCGCTGAATGCGCGTCTGCCTCCATGACTGCCATGGGAAGCGTCCGGAAATAGCCGCTGTAATCCGGCCCCGCGCCTTCCGTTTTTGCAACCATGGACGGATCCCGGAGGTTGATCTTGCTGATACTGTTGTAATACTCGGTTTCCCCGGGGTTTTCCAGCCCAATCCGGTACCCGGTTTCCCGCCGCTCCCGCAGCGCATCCTGGCTCACCGGAGCACTGTAGAAATAACCCTGGACCTTGCCGGCACCGATTTCCTCCAGGAACCGGACCTGGTCCTCTCTTTCCACGCCTTCGACGACCGTGTTGATCCCCAGGCCCAGGGCCATGCTGACCAGCTCCGTCAGGATGACGCGGCTCCGGTCGGAACCGTCGTACTCCCGCATAAAACGCATATCCAACTTGATGGTGTCGAAGGGGAGACTCTGGAGTACGTCCAGTGAGCTGAAACCGCTACCGAAGTCGTCCATCCACACCTTGAACCCTTTTTCCCCGAAGCGCTCGATCTGCCGCTGCATGAAGTCGAAGTCGGATCCGATCACGCTCTCCGTAATCTCGAGCCGGATCAGGCCCCGGTCCACGCCGGCCAGTTCCACCCGCTTCGCAATTTCCTCCACCATGTCGCAGGCATCGAAGTCCGTTCGGCTCAGGTTGACGGACACCGGGACCAGCGGGATGCCGTCCTCCATCTTCATCCGCAGGAAGTTCGCTACCTCTTCCACCATATGCAGGTCCAGCTTGTAGGCCAGGCGGGCTTCCTCCAGTGCGGGGATAAATTCCGCGGGGGAGATCATGCCCCGTTCCGGATCGTTCCACCGGGCCAGGGCCTCCTCTGCACAGACCCGGTTGTTGACCAGCCGGACGATCGGCTGGATCCAGGCGCGGATCTGCCCCTTCGAAATGGCCTCTTCCAGGTGGTCTGCGATGTACTGCTTCCGGGCCCGGTTCCGCGCTTCGCTGGAGTTGGCGTCCGCCAGTTTCCGGCGGATACCCTCGCTGCGGTAGAAGGATTCCTTGTCGGAATACATATCCTGGTCCGCCCGGCGGAAGAG